>JAABUT010000038.1_pt1 | contig 235944 bp, 222 predicted proteins | sample 5559281 | NCBI WGS metagenome assembly JAABUT01 (sample SAMN10711880, study PRJNA513359) | rock metagenome | isolation source: Antarctica rocks | place: Antarctica: Victoria Land, Ricker Hills nord | collected 2016-01-04
GGTCGCAGCGGTCGACGGCGCCGGTACCGGCTCGGCGCACGCTTGCGTCGGCGACGCGAACTCGCCGGCGGATCTCGAACGGGCGGTCGATATCGCGATCAGCGCGACCGGCCGGCTCGATGCCGTCGTCAACAGCGCCGGCATGAACCTGCCGAACCGTGCGCTGACCGCCCTCGACGACCAGACGTGGCACGACCTCATCCGCGGCAACCTGGACTCGGCCTATGCGATCACCCAGGCGGTGCTGCCGGTTTTCCGCCGTCAGCGCGACGGGTTGATGGTCCACGTGACATCGCGCTCGGCCCAGACCGCCGATGCATCCGGTGTCGCCTATCAGGCGGCGAAGGCAGGCGTCACCGCGCTGGCGAACGGCACCCGGTTCGAGGAGTCCGCCAACGGCGTCCGGGTGAGCGTCGTGTTCCCCGGCATGACGAACACCCCGCTGCTGGATCGGCGGCCACGACCGCCGACGGCCGACGAGCGGCTTGCCGCCCTGCAGCCCGAGGACGTGGCACACGTCGTTCTCGCCATCCTGACACTGCCCGGCCGTGCCGAGGTCCCGGAGCTGTCGATCTACCCCCGCAACACCTGATCCCGCCGAGAAAGGTCGCATCATGTCCCAGACATCGACGCCCGCAGCTGCGTCCGCACGCCCGACCGGACGCACCGCGCTGGTCACCGGCGGTGGTGTCGGTATCGGCGCGGGCATCGCCATCGCGCTCGCGCAGGCCGGCGTCGACGTCGCGATCACCCACCACCGTCACGACGGCGCCGATGTCGTCGACCGGATCGAGTCCGCCGGGCAGCGTGGATTCGACTTCGCCCTCGACGCCACCGACAGCGCCGCCGTCGACCGGGTGATCGGCGAGGCGGCCGCCGCGCTCGGCGGCCACATCGACATCCTCGTCAACAACAGCGGCGGCCTGGTCGCACGCAAGCCGCTCCCCGAGCTGACCGACGAGCACTGGCACACGGTCCTGGACCTCAACCTGTCCAGCGCCTTCTACTGCATCCGCTCGGTCCTCGCGTTCATGGGCGACGATGGGCGGATCGTGAACATCTCCTCGGTCGCCGGCTCGAACGGCGGCGGGCCGGGAGCACTGGCCTACGCGACATCCAAGGCAGGTATGGACGGGCTGACCCGCGCTGCCGCCAAGGAACTCGCACCGCGTGGGATCACCGTCAACGGGATAGCGCCCGGGCTCATCCTCGACACCCCTTTCCACGACGCCTTCACACCGGTCGCCGACCAGCAGGCCACCGTTCGCGCGACACCTGTCGGGCGAGCCGGCTATCCCGCCGACGTCGCCGCAGCGGCGGTCTTCCTGAGCTCGCCGGGAGCAGGCTTCACCACCGGGGTGACGATCGACAACAACGGCGGCACGTACTTCAGTTGACACCGTCTTCAGTTGACACCGTCTTCAGTTGACGCCCGATTCACTCGCACCCCCCGACCGAGGAGCGCCATGTCGAGCACGTCCATCCATTGGTCGATGTTCACCAAGCCGTGGCCGCAGCTGCCCCTGACCGAGTTGGCCGACCTCGTTGCGGGGATGGGATTCGACGCGATCGAGTTTCCGCTCCGTCCCGGCTTTCAGGTCGACCTGGCCGACCTGCCGCGCTCGGCCGTCCGTGCATCGTCGATCCTCGCGGACGCCGGACTGCGGATCTCCAGTGTCGCGAGTACTCCGTCGGAACCGGTCTTCGAAGCATGCGCCGACCTCGGTATCCCGGTCATCCGCATCATGGCGCCGATCGCGCCGGCCGGCTAAGCGGCCTCCGACGCCGAGCTCAGGCGCTACCTCGACTCGCTGGTCCCGTCCTGCGAACGATTCGGCGTGCGGGTAGGGATCCAGCCGCACATCGACGACTACATAGCGGATTCCCTCGAACTCGCGAACCTGCTGACCGACTACGACCCGGCCCACATCTGCGCCGTCTGGGACAGTGCGCACGACGCGCTGGCCCGTAAGCCACCGGCACACACGCTGCCGGCGCTGTGGTCGCATCTTGGCATCGTCAACTTCAAGAACGCCTGCTACGAGCCGGCCGGACGACGCGCGGACGGGTCTCGACTGTGGCGCACCGAGTTCGTCACGGGCGCCGACGGTCTCGGCGACTGGGCAGAGGCTGCGGACACCCTCGTCGACGGTGGCTTCGAAGGGAACATCTGCATGGCCGCGGAGTTCACCGACGAGACCGACCTCGAACACAAGGTCGCGCGCGACTTCGCTTACCTGCAGTCGTTACTGGCAACCTCCGAGTCGGCGCACGGCTGATGACGGCCGCGGACGGACCGGCGTACCGCCGCGTGGGCACACGTCCGATCGATGGGCCCATTCGGGGCGATACGCAACCCCGAGAACGGGCTTCTGCCCACGCGGCGGTACAGCTCGACTGACGCCACTCGCTAACGCGACCGACCCGTGACCGATTGGATCAGCACCTTCTGACCGTCCGGGTCGACGACGGTCAGCTCACCGCCGAACTCGCCGGAGACGGTGAGCTCACAGTGCCCCGCTGCGATCAGCCTGGCGGCCAGGTCAGCGAGCGGCTCCTCGGTGCGGAAGCCGAGCTGAACCGATCGGGGGCCCCGGTCGTCCAACGATGGAAGCAGTGCGACCAGCCCGCCGGCCGGGCTGCGCCATACCCGCCACCACTCGTCGTCGCCCTCCTCGAGGCGCACGAGCCCGGCGGCGGCCAGGAGGTCGGCGAACGCGCCGACAGGAGGGTCGAACCGCAGCGGCATCGAGACGATCCCGCGCCGGGGTGCCGGATCGTCGACGCGATACCCGTACAGGTCCTCGGAGTGCTCGTCGAAGGTGACGCCGTCGGCGCCGTGGCCGCCGACCCGCAGCACGCGTCCGTAGGCCTCGTCGTAGATCTCGACCTCCTCGAATCCGGCCGAGGTGAACCGCGCGGCGAGAGCGTCGACATCGCCGACATCGAACGACAGCCCGGTCTCACCCGAGCGGGGACCGGACTCGCTGTTCCTCGCGGGATGCACGGCCACCATGCCGGCGGCGCCGACGAGCACGACCCAGCTCCGGCCACGACTCATCCGCGGGGAAAACCCCAGCAGGAGAAGGAAATCCCGCATCTGCTCGAAGTGGTCGGTAAACCGCAACGGCATCACCACGACGTCGGTCCCGACCGTGGTCGCGTTCATCCGTCCGCCTCTCCGTGTGCGTGCAGGTACTCCTCGAGGGCGGCCTCGACGAGGCCCGACAGGCTGGTCTCGTCGTCGATGGCCTTGTGCTTGACCCGCCGGATCAGAGCCGGCGGCAGGTAGACGTTGAACTGGGACTTCGGGACGTCGGCTCCGCTCATCCATAGGATGCTAGCCCTCTCAGCACCGAACCACAGGCGCCCATGGACGTCAGGGTGCTGAGTAGTGGCCCCGGCTGCTGACCTCGTCGAGCGGTTTGCGTCCACTCGTCTTGCGTCCCAGCTTGTGGGTGACACCGGTCTGCGGGTGCCCGATCACGACGACCGAGCGCAGGGTCCGTTCGGCCGGGATCCCCAGCCGCTGCTTGATCACGGCCTGCGCATCCGGCTCGCCGATCCACGCCGTTCCGGCACCCAGTCCAAGGTAGCGCGCGGCGATCAGCAGCCGTTCGGTGACGCGGCCCTCGTCGTAGGCCTCGCTCGTTTCGCTGTCGCCGTTGAGCACCAGCGCGATCGCCAACGGGGATTCGCCCACCCACGCGATGGCCGGCCGGGCCGCGCCGATCGCACGCAGGTCGTCCGGAGCGGTGACGACCACGAAGTGCCACGGCTGGCTGTTCGTCGAGCTACCCGTCCAGCGGGCCACCTCGAGCAGCTCGACCAGGTAGGACTCCGAGACCGGTTCGGCGGTGAACCGCCTGCTCTGGCGCACCTTGCACAGCTCTCGTGCTGCCGCGCTTCCGGCTGTCGTGTCGGTCATACCGGCGGTTCCTCTCGACGACGGCGGACAATCTTCCCCGAGGTCGAATCTACTGCCGGCGTGACGTCGGCGTGCGGCCGAGGATCGGCTTGCACCGGCCACGACATCTTGCGCAGCGCCAGCTGCTCCGCATGCTCGTGCTCGAGGGCAACCTCTCGTCCCGGGTCGAGCGCGTAGGCGGCCAACCGGGCGCGGTAGCCCGCCAGCACCCGCGGGTGGTCGCGCTCGAGCCGCGCCGTCGCGGCTGAGGGTGTGACGAGCAGCGGTTGACGCAGGTCGGGGTCGGCGTCGAAGAGATGCGCGTAGCGGGCGCGTTCGGTCTTCGTGCCGATCTGGAACCAGTGGGCTCCGTCTGCGTCGGTGACCGGCCAGGCGTAGGGCTCGGCGTCGGTGCGCACCTCGGGGTCATCAGGGTCACCCCACGCGTGCTCGAACGGCTCGTCCCGGTCGGCGCGTGCCACCGCACATCGTGCATGCAGCCGGAACAACGGACCGTAGGTGTCGGGTCGTTTGGCCGCGAGAGAGAACTGATGGGACAGGTGGAACGCCGGTTCCCCGATCATCCAGGGCGGCTTGGAACCGATCCGGTCGGCGGCCTCCGGAGCAACGCAACCCAGCCACTCGGGGGTGATGCCGAGGTCGGTCCGGAGGTCGAACCCGGCCAGCGACGGCGGCAACGGTGGCTGCTCGTCACCCAGGGCCGCGGCTCGGAAGGCGGCCAACGAGTAGGCGGCCTTGGGCGCGGCCACAGTGTGGATACCTGCGCGCTCGAACAGGATGCGCTCCGCCGCGACCGTGTAGTCGACGAGCGACCCGACCCGGTCGTGGAACGGGATCCGGACCGGGTGGTGGGTGTGCCCGACGGAGAGACCCAACGAGGTCTTGACGAGCTGATACGCCTCGACGACCTGCTTGAGCAGACGCTGCGTGTCGAGGGAGCGCAGGCTCCACTCATACGACGGGTACGGCAGGAAGACCTGCATGAGCTATCCGACCGGTCAGCCGACGCTGACGGTTGCCTTGCCCTCGCCGGCCGCCTCGCCCATCTCGTCGGCCATCCGCATGGCCTCCTCGATCAGGGTCTCGACGATGTCGGCCTCGGGGACGGTCTTGATGACCTCGCCGCGGACGAATATCTGACCCTTGCCGTTGCCGGACGCGACACCGAGGTCGGCCTCGCGGGCCTCCCCGGGTCCGTTGACGACACAGCCCATGACGGCAACCCGCAGCGGGACATCGAGACCTTCGAGACCGGCGGTGACCGCATCGGCCAGCTTGTAGACGTCGACCTGCGCACGCCCGCAGGACGGGCAGGAGACGATTTCGAGCTTCCGGGGGCGCAGGTTGAGCGACTGCAGGATCTGGATACCGACCTTGACCTCTTCGACCGGGGGCGCGGACAGCGACACCCGGATCGTGTCCCCGATGCCCTCGCTGAGCAGTGCACCGAAGGCAACCGAGGACTTGATCGTCCCCTGGAACGCCGGACCGGCCTCCGTCACGCCGAGGTGCAGGGGCCAGTCGCCGCGCTCGGCCAGCATCTCGTAGGCACGGACCATCACCACCGGGTCGTTGTGCTTCACCGAGATCTTGAAGTCGTGGAAGTCGTGCTCCTCGAACAGCGACGCCTCCCAGACCGCCGACTCGACCAGCGCCTCGGGGGTCGCTTTGCCGAACCGGGCGAGGAGCCGCGGGTCGAGTGAGCCGGCGTTGACACCGATGCGGATGGACGTGCCGTGGTCCTTGGCCGCCTGCGCGATCTCCTTGATCTGATCGTCGAACTTGCGGATGTTGCCGGGGTTCACCCGAACGGCGGCGCAGCCGGCCTCGATCGCGGCGAACACGTACTTGGGCTGGAAGTGGATGTCGGCGATCACCGGGATCTGCGACTTGGTCGCGATCGCCGGCAGCGCGTCCGCGTCGTCCTGGCTCGGGCACGCGACCCGCACGATGTCGCAGCCGGTGGCGGTCAGCTCGGCGATCTGCTGGAGCGTCGCGTTGATGTCGGAGGTCAGCGTCGTCGTCATCGACTGCACGCTGATGGGCGCGTCACCGCCGACGAGGACCTTGCCGACCTTGATCTGGCGCGACGCGCGCCGCTTCCCCAGCGTCGGCGGCGGTGCCTCGGGCATGCCCAGGTTGATGCTCACATCTGTCCTTTCGTGGTCGACGACCCGGTGGGAGCCGTCAGGATCTGGCCGGCCGTCAGCTGAGTCGCACCGGGTTCACGATATCGGCCACCATCAGCAGGGCCCCCATCACTACCAGGACGCTCGCGACCGCGTAGGTCAGCGGAAGCGCCTTCGCCACGTCGACGTGGCCGGGGTCGGGACGACCGCGGAACCGGGCAACGGCGCGCTTCACCGCCTCCCACAGCGCACCGGCGATGTGACCGCCGTCGAGCGGCAGGAGCGGAACCAGGTTCAGGATGCCGACGAACAGGTTCACGCCGCCCAGCAGCTGCAGCAGCACCTGGATTCTGTCGGACACGATCAACTTCTTGCTTCCGCCGATGTCGCCGGTTGCGACCTCCCCGGCGATCCGGCTCGCGCCGATGACCGACATCGGGGAGTCCACCGCGCGGGTTCCGCCGAAAGCCGCCTTCGCGACGCCGACCATCCGCTGCGGCAGGTGGATCAGCGCGCTCCCGGTCGAGGCGACCATCGAGCCGAGGGTGGAGAAGGTGTCGCCGACCGAGGCGTGTGCCCGGATCTGAGTGGGCGTGACACCGATGAAGCCGGCCTCGACGGTCTTCGTGGGGTCGTTCAGGTCGGACGAGGCGGTGCTGATGACCGCGATCTGCAGGGTCTTGTCCGCACCCGCGCGCTCGACGACGACCGGCACCGTCTTGCCCGCGGCGGCACGGATCGCGTGCTGCGCATCCAGCCAGGTGACGACCGGTGCGCCGGCCACCGAGACGATCCGGTCACCGGCCTGCACGCCGGCGGCCTTGGCGGGAGCGATCGGATCGCCGTCGGTGCACGTTCGTGCGGTGGTCGCGGACGCGTCGGCCGCGATCACGCAGTCGGAGACGGCGGCGACGGTCGTGGTGGTGTTGTAGACACCGATGCCGATCATCGCGATGCCGACCAAGAGGACGGCGAGAATCAGGTTGACCATCGGACCGCCGAGCATCACGACGACCTTCTGCCACCACGTCTTCGAGTAGAAGGCGCGCTCCTCCTCGCCCGGAAGGAGTTCCTCGGATGCCTGGCTGCGCGCATCGTCGACGAGGGCCTGGAACGCCCCGGTCGACCAGCGCCGGGTCTTGCCGTCCGCGTTCGGCGGCATCATGCCGATCAGCCGGACGAATCCACCGGCGGGGATGAGCTTGAGTCCGTACTCGGTCTCACCGCGACGCGTGGACCAGAGCGTCTTGCCGAACCCGACGAAGTACTGGGTGACCTTGACGCCGAACAGCTTGGCGGGAATCAGGTGGCCGATCTCGTGCAGCGCCACGCTGGCGAGGATGCCGACGAAGAACGCGATCGCCCCGAAGACCGCCAGCACCGACATTCACTCCGTCATCTCCCCAGCGGCCGTGAACCGCTGGTGCCTGCCTCGTGGTGGTGGCGACCACAGCTGCCGCCCGACGTCTGATCGTACGCGGCGCGCCCCACGCCGGCCGTCGGTCGACGCTGCTACAACGTCGTCGCCCGGAGGTTGTCGACCCGTACCGTCATGGGTCCGTTCGTGGTCGTGGAGGACATGTACCCACGAATCCCCACCCCACCCGCATTCTGCAGGGACGCGGTGGTGTCGGTGCCGGTCACCTGCCAGGCAGCCGGCTCGGCCGCCCCGGTCCAGGCCTTGATCCTCGCGGTGCTCGTACCCGTTCCGCTGACCTGCAGCCGGAGATGCAGGACCGTGCCGGGGACGTAGGTCAGCCCGGTCACCGTCGCGGTCGACAGTGCGGTCTCGACACCGGCGACGACCTTTGCCACGTTCACGCGGACCAGCCCGGTGGACCCGATCAGGGCACTCCCCCGGTAGCTGTCGGTCGCGGTACCACGGCCGGTTAGGCCGATGAAGACGGTGCCGGTGTCGGGGAGCTTGTCGATCGCAACGTCGACGCTGAGTTCGGTGTCGAGTGACGACACCGCGGGCAGATGCGCCGCCGGCGCTTTCCCGGCCGCCACCGAGATCGTGCCGACCGAGCCGTTGACGGCGAACAGCGAGGAACTACCCGTCAGCGCCCAGGCGCCGCCGGTACTCGCTGTCCCCCACCCGGTGGCGAGGGTCCGGCCGAAGGTGTCGGCTGCGACGACGGTTCCCTGAGCCGGCGCGGTCACCGTCACCGGGTGCGTCACCGTGCCGGTCGCCCCGCTGTTGTCGGTCACCGTCAGGGACACCGTGAAGGTGCCGCCCGCCGCGTAGGTATGCGACGGCGTCGCACCCGTCCCGGTGGCGCCGTCGCCGTAGTTCCAGGAAAAGCCCGTGATAGACCCGTCGGGGTCGTGTGAGCCGGTGCCGTCGAAGGAGGCCGTGAGCGCGTCGGGCGAGGAGGTGAAGGCCGCGACCGGCGGTTGTGGCACGGGCTGCCCCGTCCTGGCGGCGTAATGCGCAGCGACCCGGGTGGCCGACAGTGCGGCCGGGTAGATCGCCACCTCGTCGATGCTGCCGAGGAGGGAGTTGCTCGCCGGCGCGGCCGTCCGGCCGGTCAGGCTGGCGGTTCCGAGCTGCCAGTCCCCGAGGAAGCCGATGCCCGAGGTGACGTCTGCGCGGAGGCCGACCTGGTTCCCGTCGACATAGAGTCGCATTCCGGCGGGACCCATGCTCGCGGTCACCAGGTGCCACTGGTTGTTGTTGTAGGACTGCGGTGAGTTGACCGACTGGTAGCTGCCGTTGTTGACGCCGAACCAGATCCGGCCCGAGTTGTCCATGTACACGACGCGGTCGTAGCGCCCGCTGGACCCGTTGAGCGGGTTGGCGAAGGAGATGATCGACCCGCCCTTGGTGGTGTTCGTCTTCACCCACGTCTCCACGGTGAAGGTGTTCGGCGCGGTGAGGGTGTTCTGGCCGTAGGCGTTGCCGGTGACGGTTCCGTTGAGCGTCGACGCCGTGTCGGCCTCGTTGAGCAGGGCTCCGGCGGTGCCTCTGGTGACGCCTGCGAAAGTGATCATGTCGTCGTTGCCGACCAGGTCGCGGGCGAGCGCGCTTCCCGCCGGCTCATCGAATCGGTAGTAGCTGACGGGGTCGTCCGCGCGGACCGCGTCGGCGTAGCGGGTCGAATAGGTCTGCCCTGCGATCGTCACGCTGACGTCCGCGGTACCGCCGCGGTTGCCGAAGTCGTCGAAGGCGATCACCCGGTACTTCACGCTCGCCCCCGGCGTCTGGCCGGTGTCGTTGCAACTCATCGTCCGTGGTTGCCAGAACTCGTTGTCCGACGCGACCACGCAGACCGGTGTCGCGTTAACCGACGTGTAGTTGCGATAGGCCTTGTAGGTGAGGTGCCTGTTATCCCGGTCGAGCGTGCTGCTCCAGGAGATCCGCGCGGTGCCTGACGTCAGCGACTGCGCGGTGATGTGGAAGGTCTGAGTGCTCCAGTAGTTGCCCACCGTGCTCGCGAGCGGGGCGACCAGGTTGGTCGAGAGAGCGGTCTTGGCGAACCGCACCAAACCCTGCTGGGCAGTGGAGTTGACGAACGGGAACTCGCCGCCGTAGGAGATGTAGTTGCCGTTCGCGGTGCCGGTGACGCTCCAGGTGGCCTGGCTCTGGCCGGTGTACGTGCCGACCGTCCACTTGTCGAAGAAGTGCAGCAGGTCCGGGCGCGGGTTCCCCTCGAAGTTCGCGTAGCCCATGCCGTCCTTGGTGATCGTGCCGGCCACGGTCTTGCCGAACGCCGTCGCGTGGAAGAAAGTCCAGGTGGGCTTGGTCTGCCAGAAGCCGCCGACATTACCGCAGTAGTGCGAGTGGCCGGCTGCGTACACCACGTCGGCCGTCGGGAACGCGCTGTAGGTGTCGCCGTGGCAGTCCTCGATCCAGATGATCGCGCCGGTCTCGTTGTCGGCCCTGAACGATCCTTCGAGGTTGCCGCCGGCACCGAAGACGTAGCCGCTGCCGTACACACCGTCGGCATCGGCGGCGAGGGACAGGATCGCCGCGTTGTGCCCCGCGTCGTGGACCGTCGCCGTGGCGGCCCAGGGCCGGATCACGGCGGAGACGGGGTCGACCGCGGCCATGCCGAGCCAGGACTGTCCCCCGGCGTGGGCGAAGCGGCCACCGAGCACGACCAACGAGCTGCTGTGGTTCAGCGTCATCGCGTTCACCGTGGCGTCGGCGTTGGGATTCCACGGGAGCAGCGCACCCGTGGCGATGCTCACGGCAGCCGCGTAGCCGCGGGCGAGACCGTTGACGGTGGTGAAATCGCCTCCGAAGTACACGGTGCTGCTCGACACGGCGATCGAGCGCACGGAGGTCTGAGCGAGCGGCTTGAAATTCGCGACCAGGGCGCCGGTCGTGGCCGAGAAGGCGGCGATCCGAGACCTCAGCTCCCCGTTGGCCTGCGTGAACGAGCCGCCGACGTAGATCGTCGACCCGTCCGGCGACGCCTTGATCGCCAACGCCTGCGCGTTGACCGTCGGCGCCCAGGTGGTGATCAGGTTCCCGGTGGTGATGTCGTACGCGAGCAGGTTCGACCGCGGGGTCGTGTTCACGCCGGCAGCGGCACCGGCCGGACGCGCAGTCGTGAACGACCCCGCCACGTAGACCGTGTTCCCCACGACCACCTGTGCCCACGCCACACCGTCGATCTGCACCGTCGGCAGCGGATCACCTGTGACGGTGGCCGGCGTACCCGGCGTCGTCGGCAGCGAGTCCGCCAGCGCGGCGGGCGCCGTGACACCGGACAGCCCGACCGCCGACATGGCGAGGGCGACCAGGCCCACTAGCAACCGGCGGCCGGTCCTCCGTGCGACAACGGGGGTACGCCGTGCACCCATCAGCCTATTCATCGTGTGTCCTTCTTGGAGGAGAGCCACCTACGTCGCCGTAGGCGCTCCGCTCCGTCCATGGATCAGTTCACAATGGTTGCGACGATCTTGTCGAGCTTCACCGACATCGGTCCGTTGGTGGTAGAGGCGGACATGTAGCCGCGAATACCTACGCCGCCGGCGTTCTGCAGCGACGCCGTGGTGTCGGTGCTCGTCACCTGCCACGTCGCCGGCTCGGTCGCCCCGGACCACGCCCGGAACTTGAGCGTCGTCGTGCCAGTTCCGGTGACCTGCATCCGCAGGTGCAGCGCGGAACCCGCTGTGTAGGTCACGCCGGGAACGGCGACGCTGGTGGAGATTGCCGTCTCCACACCCGCGACCACCTTGGACACGTTGACCCGCACCCCGCCGTTGCTGGCGATCAACGCGCTGCCCCGGTAGCTGTCGTTCCCGGTACCGCGGCCGGTCAGGCCGATGTACACGGAGCCGACGTCCGGCAGCTTGTCGATCGCCACGTCGGCGCTGAGGTCAGTGTTGAGTGACGACACCCCGGCCAGGTGCGCCATCGGTCCCTTACCGGCGCTGACCGACATGGTTCCGGCCGAGCCGTCGATCGAGAAGAGCGAGGCGGCGCCGGTCACCGTCCAGACGCCGCCGGTGTCGGCGGTGCCCCAACCGCTGGCCAGTGTCCGCGTGAACGTGTCCGACGCGAGCACACCGGACGCCGGGGCGGTGACGGTCACCCCGTGACTCACGACATTGGTGACGCCGTCGTTGTCGGTGACCGTCAGGGTGACGATGTAGCTGCCGGCGGCCGCATAGCTGTGCGTGGCCGTCTTGCCGGTGCCGTTCGTGCCGTCCCCGAAGTCCCAGCCGTAGGCGGCGATCGTCCCGTCGGAGTCGGTGCTGGCGGACGCGTCGAACGACGCCGTCAGATCGGTCGGGGTCGAGGTGAACGCGGCGACCGGGGCCGCATCGGCGACCGCCGTCACGCCGTGCGTCACCGTATTGCTGGCTCGGTCGTTGTCGGTCACCGTCAACGCGACCGTGTACGGCCCCGCGGCTCCGTAGGTGTGCGAAGCGGTCTTACCGGTGCCCGTCGTGCCGTCCCCGAAGTCCCACGCATACGACGAGATCGTCCCGTCGCTGTCCGTCGAGGCACCGGCATCCACCGACAGCGCCAACTTGGCCATGGTCGGGGCGAACGCTGCCGCCGGGGCCGCATTGGCAACCGCCGTGACGCTGTGCGTCACCGTGTTGGTGCCCGCACGGTCGTCGGTCACCGTGAGCGAGACGGTGTACGGACCGGCCGCGGCGTAGGTGTGCGTGGCCGTCTGACCGGTGCCCGTCGTCCCGTCGCCGAAGTTCCACGAATAGCTGGCGATCGTCCCGTCGCTGTCGGACGAACCGCTCGCGTCCACCGACACCGTCAGTTTGGCCGTGCTCGTGCTGAAGGCAGCGACCGGCGGCACGTTGGCCGGCCGGACGACGGTCACGGGGTTGGTGACGCTGCCGGCGGCACCGGCGTCGTCGGTGACGGTGAGCTTGACCTGGTAGGTGCCCTCGGCGGCGTAGGTGTGGTTGGCGGTTACGCCGGTCCCGGTGGTTCCGTCACCGAAGTCCCAGGCGTAGGTGGCCACGGTGCCGTCGGTGTCGCTGGAGGCCGACCCGTCGAACGAAGCGGTCAGCCCGGTCGAGGCGGCGGTGTAGGAGGCGGTCGGCGGCTGGTTGGCCGGCGGAGCGTTGCCGGCGGTCCAGAGAGTCGTGACCTGCGCGGCGGTGATCTGAGTGTTGAACACCGCGGACTCGTCGAGTGTCCCGTTGAAGTAGTTGCTCGTCGCGCCGGCGCCGACCTTGTCGCCACCGATGCGCCACCAGCCCGTGTAGTTCTGAGCTGTCGTGCTGGCGTTGGTCCCGACGAGCTGACCGTCGACGTAGAGCTGCATCCCGGCGGGTCCCTGGGTGCCGACGGCGAGATGCCAGGCACCGTTGTTGTAGGCCAGTGGGCTGACGACGTCGGCGCTCGCGCCGAAATCGAGCTTCCCGTCGTTGCGGATGAAGATGTGCCTGTCGAACTTGGCGGAGATCCCGGTGGCGGCGTTGCCGAAACCGATGAGCTTGCCGCCGGTGGTGCTGGTCGTCTTGAACCAGGTCGACACCGAGTAGGAGGTCGGGTTGACGGCGGAGCTGCCCGCCACGATCAGGCCGCTGGTGCCGTCGAACTGCGCAGCGGTGCCGGGATAGCCGTAGAGGGCACCCGGCTGGCCGAGGGTCACGCCGGCCTTGATCGAGCCGGCGTTACCCCAGGGGCCGGAGTCCGCGGCCGTGGTGCCCGCGCTCTCGTCGAGCCGCCAGTACAACGACGGCTCCAGGTCGTAGACGGCCCGGCCGTACGTGTCGGCCGGACGCAGCGCAACCGTGCTGGTACGGCCGCTGGCGACGTAGTGGGCGGCGACCTGGCCGGCGCTCAGCGCAGTCGGGTAGACGGCGACGTCGTCGATGCTGCCGAAGAGCGAGGTGCTGCTCGGCGCGGCCGCCCAGCTGGACAGCGTGGCCTGACCGACCCGCCAGTCACCGTCGAAGCTGCTGCCGGCGGTGACGTCGGACCGTGCGGCCAGAATCCGGCCGTCGACGAACAGCCGCATCCCGAGTGGACCCATGCTCGCGACCACGTGGTGCCACTGGTTGTTGTTGAAGGTGCCGGCGGTGTTGACGGTCTGGTTCGCACCGTTGTTGACGCCGAACCAGATCCGTCCGGTGTTGTCCATGTAGACGATGCGGTCATACCTACCGGTGGACCCGTTGAGCGGGTTGCCGAAGGACATGATCGCGCCACCCTTGACGGCGTTGGTCTTGATCCAGGCCTCTTCGGTGAAGGTGTTCGGCGTCTGCTTCGTGTCCTGGCCGTAGGTGAGGCCGGTCGTTGTCCCGCTCAGCGAGACCCCGGTGTCCGCTTCGTTCGCCATCGCTCCCGCGGCTCCGCGGGTGACGCCGGCGAAGGCGAACATGTCGTCATTGCCCACGAGGTCAACGACGCTCGTGTTGCCGGCAGCCTCGTCCATGCGCCAGTAACTGGTGGGCTGGTCGGCGCGCACGGCGTCCGCGTAGGTGGTGCTGTAGTTCGCCCCGGCGATGGTCACCGTGACGTCGGCGGTGCTGCCGCGGTTACCCAGGTCGTCGGACGCGATCACCCGGTACTTCACGCTCGCACCGGGAGTCTGGCCGGTGTCGTCGCAGCCCATCGTCTTGGGCGACCAGAAGTAGTTGTCGGCGACGATCGTGCAGACCGGCGTGCCGTTCACCGTCACGTAGTTCCGGTAAACCTTGTAGGTCAAGTGCCGGTTGTCCCGGTCCATCGTGGAGCTCCAGGTGACGTGCGCGGTACCCGGCGTGAGCGACTGCGCGGTGACGTGGAACGACTGGGTGCTCCAGTACTGGCCGGCGGTGCTGGCCAGCGGAGCCACCTTGTTGGTGGTCAGCGGGGCCTTGGCGAACCGGACGAGGCCCTGCTGGTTCGTCGAGTTGACGGTGGGGAACTCGCCGCCGTACGCCATGTAGTCGCCGTTCGCGGTGCCGGTGACGCTCCAGGTTGACTGGCCCTGGCCCGTGTAGGTGCCGGCGACCCAGCGCGGGAACCAGTCGAGCAGACCTGGGTGGGGGTTGCCGGCAAAGTTCGCGTAGCCCATGTTGTCTTTGGTGATCGTCCCGGTGACGGCTTTGGTGAACGAGGTCGAGTTGAAGTGGTCCCAATTCGGTGTGGTCTGCCAGAAGCCGCCGATGTTGCCGCAGTAGTGCTCGTGGCTGGCGACGTACACGTTCGTCGTCGTCGGGAAGACCGAGTACGTGTCTCCGTGGCAGTCCTCGATCCAGGTGATGGCTCCGGTCTCGCCGTCGGCGAGGAACGTCCCCTCGAAGTTGCCGCCGCCTCCGTAGGTGTAGCCGGTGCCGTAGACGCCGTCCGCGTCGGAGGCGAGGGAGAGGAAGGCTGAGTTGACGCCGGCGTTGTGCACGGTCGAGGTGGCCGCCCAGGGCAGAACCGCCCCGCTCGTGGGGTCGACGGCCGAGAGACCGATCCAGGACGCACCGCCCATGTGGGCGAACCGGCCTCCGATGATGAGCTTCGATCTGCTGTGGTTGAGCGTGAGCGCGAGAACCGCGGCATCGGCGTTCGGGTTGAACGGCAGCAGCGCACCCGTCGTCGCGTTGTTCGCCGCGACATAGCCACGTGCCAGACCGTCGACGGTGGTGAAGTCACCGCCGTAGTAGATGGTGGACGACGTCGCGGTGATGGCGCGGACGGTCGTCTGTGCGCCCGGCTTGAAGTTCGAGATCAGGGCGCCCGTGGTGGCGGAGAAGGCGGCGATGCGGGACCGAACGGCACCGTTGGCCTGGGTGAACGAGCCGCCCACGTAGATGGTCGAACCGTCCGGCGACGCGGTGATCGCGAGCGCCTGCGCGTTCACCGTCGGCGCCCAGCTGGTGATCAGGTTGCCAGTGGTGATGTCGTAGGCCAGCAGGTTCGACCGCGGGGTGGTGTTCACCCCGGCGGCGGCACCGGCCGGCCGGGCGGTGGTGAACGAGCCGGCCACGTAGACGGTGGTCCCGACGACCACCTGCGCCCAGGCGACGCCGTCGATCTGCACGGTCGGCAGCGGGTCCGCGGACACCGTCGCCGGCTCGCTTGCGTCCACCGGTTGTGAATCCGCCGTCGCCGCGGGCGCGTTGACCGCGAGCAGCGATGCGAGCACCAGCCCGGTCGAAGCGATAGCGGCGACGAACCGCCGAATGTAACGGGAACTACTCATCTTCAACCTGACCTCGGGAGTCGGCCCCCGCCTGGCGGGTGGGGCAACGTTGTAGTGCTGGACGTTGTGTCGGGCCCTTGCCGGGAGCAAGAGCGCAACCGTGCGGGGTCAGGACACCGAGCCGGCGAAGACCGCGATCGGGAGTGTCGGGGACGGACTGACAGTGACGGTGGCGTCGCGGCGTTTCGAGACCGGCATGTTGAACACGACCACACCGGTCGCCTTTGCGCCGGGTCGCAGCGATCCGGTGAACGGCTTGTTTGCCGGGTCACCGTTGATCTGGACACCGGGAGTGCCGGCACTCCCGTAGTAGGCGTTGACGACGACTGACGTCAACGGGAGCGCCTTGGTACCGGTGTTGGTCAGTCGGATCGAGATGAGGACCGCGGGAGCGCTGATCTCACCGATCCCGCTGGCCTTGCTCGTGACCGACGTGAACCCGGTCAGGTCGACCCGGATCGAGGCTGCGACCGCAGTCTTCTCGACGTCGACAGGAGCGATGACCTCGCGGCCCGGCTCGGCGATGCCGGCGGGCAGCTTCCTCAGCGATGCCGCCGTCTTGCCGGTAACCGTCGTCGGCGCGGTCTTGTGTGTGCCGGTCTTCTTGGCCGCTGGCTTACCGGGACCGGTTTTCTTCGGGCTGACGGGCGACCTAACACTGTGTGGCTTCGCTGCGGGCGTTCTCGCTGCGATGCTCGCGGTCGGGGTTACGGCTGGATGTGCCGCAGCGGGGCCATTCGATGGAGATCCGTTCTGGCTCGCACCCCAGACCACACCGGTGACGAGAAGGCTGACGCCGAGCACGGCCGCAACGACGGCGATCAGGCGTGACCGGCCGATACGCCGGTTGGGTGGTGTGGACGTCGTCATTCCCGCTCTTCCGTCGGTATCGCAGGCCGTGATCCGGATGCTCTGAACGAGACCACAGAAAGTGCCCGCCGGTCCGAACAGTAGCTGAGCAAACGATGAGATTCCAGACCTTCATCACTCTTGGTGACAAATTCCCGATGCTGATGGCTAACCGACACAGGTTCGTCACTCATCGTTGAACATGGATGGGCGATTTGTTCGGTAGGCAAGGTCGACGAAGTGTCTTGACTGTTGTTACGACATCAGCAAGAATTGGTGTCACGACAACACAAGGCCCGCTTCAACCGTCGAAGGGAATCCGATGTACACGTTCGAACTCGGCAGCACCATCCCGGCCCCGACCGAGCAGGTGTGGAAGACCTGGACCGATCTCGAGTCCTACCCCGACTGGGATCCGCGCGAAGAGGAACTGCACCTCGACGCGCCGTTCGGTGACGGCGCGACGGGAACGTTCAAGCAGCAGGGCCGAGGACGCGGCACGTTCACCCTCACCGACGTCCACGAGGGTGCCGACTGGACGACGCGGTGCCCACTTCCTGGCGGCGAGCTTCGGATGGACCACCACCTCCGATCGGTGGGCGGCGACTCGTTGTCGACCGCGGTCTCGAAGGTCTACTCGGTATCCGGGCCGCTCAGCCTGCTCTTCCGCGTCTGGTACGGCAGGCAGATCAGACGGACGCTGCCGGCGTCGTTCGCCGCGCTCGCCGACGAGGTCGCAAGGAGAGCCTGACGGTGGCCCGCCCGAACGACATCGGCCCGCTCGCCAGCCCCGGCTTCTGGCTCCACCGCGCGGCGCTCGCCTGGCTGGCCGACCTCGACGCCAGGCTCCGCCCACTCGGCCTGACCCACACCCAGTTCACTCTGCTCGCGTCGACCAGCTGGCTGACGTGGGAGCAGGAACCGGTCACTCAGCAAGAGATCGCGAGCTTCGCCGGCTGCGACCGGATGATGGCGTCGCGGGTTTTGCGAAGCCTCGAGGACCGCCGGCTGCTCGAACGTCGGTCCGATGCCGGCAACGGACGGATCGTGCTTGTCGAGGTCACTGTCGCCGGGCACGACCTCGTGCTGGCTGCTGTGAAGGCGGCCGCCGGTACCGACGCCGCATTCTTCCCCGAAGCCGGGACGCGGGCCCGGCTTCGGGAAGAGCTCCGCGCACTCGTCGAAGACCACCACCCGCCCGGCGGGCACTCCCCGACGGACTGAGCAATACCTCGACCGACTGAGCAATCCCGATCAGGCGCAGCACCGACCGCAACGACCACCATGGTGCGTATGCACAGCCCGGACCGACTTCGCGGGATCCTCGACCTGGTCGAGCACAGCCTCGACGAGCCGGACCTGACCGCTACCGACCTGGCCTCGTGGGCTTACCTGTCCCGGTTCCATTTCGACCGGCTGGTCCGCGCCAGCGTCGGCGAACCACCCGGCGCGTTCCGCCGCCGGTTGCTGCTCGAGCGTGCCGCGCACCGGCTCGCCTCGACCGGCGGGCTGGTGATCGACGTCGCCTTCGACGCCGGCTACGGCTCCCCCGAGGCATTCACGCGGGCGTTCAGCCGTGCGTTCGGCGCCTCACCGTCGGAGTTCCGCCGCGATCCGCTGCGCTCGCGTGACCTGCCGAGTGACAACGGCATCCACTTCCATCCACCGGGCGGCCTCCGGCTGCCCGCCGAGACGAGGAGCACCGCCATGGACATCCTGACCCGCATGTTCGACCACCACATCTGGCTGGCCGGGCAGATCATCGACCACAGCGCCGGCCTCGACGACGACGATCTCGACCGTCCGATCGCCTTGTCGGTCGAGGGAATCGACGACTCCCCCACCCTGCGCGGCCTGGCCGATCGGCTCGTCGGTCAGCTGGAGATGTGGGTGACCGCTCTCGACGGCGGGACATCGATGCCCCCGCCTGGCGACACGACTCCGGCCGGACTGACAGCCCGGCTGGCCGCCGCTGCACCGCGCTTCCGCGAGCTGGTGGTGGAGCCGATCGAAGCCGGCCGGGCCGACGAGACCTTCGTCGACGCGGTCTGCGACCCGCCCGAGACGTTCACCTTCGGCGGCGTCCTCGCGCACGTCCTGACGTTCTCCGCGGTCCGGCGGACGATGGCGGTCGGGGCACTCGAGACGGCCGGCATCAGCGACCTCGGCGCCGGGGACCCCATGCATTTCGTCGGCGGCAGCGGCTCCGACGCATCCACGATCACCCGGCGACGCTGATCAATTCCCGCGCCCGCGCCCGGGCCCAGGCGTCGGCGCCCAGCACGTCCTCGATCGTCAGGGACGCGACCACGTCGCTGCGCTCGGCCAGCACGAGACCGATCGTGTCGACGATGCCCAGGAACGGCAGCCGGCCACGACGGAACGCCTCGACGCACTCCTCGTTGGCTGCGTTGTAGACCGCCGGCGCGATCCCGCCGGCTGCGCCGGCCGCCCGGGCCATCGCGACTGCAGGGAACGCGTCGTCGTCGAGCGGCTCGAACGTCCAGCTGCCCGCGGTCGAGAAGTCGCAGCCGGCCGCCGCTCCGGGGAGCCGGTCCGGCCAGGCGAGCGCGAGCCCGATCGGGAGCCGCATGTCCGGTGGACTGGCCTGGGCAAGGGTGCTGCCGTCGACGAACCGGACCATCGAGTGGACGATCGACTGCGGGTGGACGACCACCTCGATGCGGTCCATCGGGACGTCGAACAGAAGTTGAGCCTCGATCACCTCGAGCCCTTTGTTGACCAGGGTGGCCGAGTTGATGGTGATGACCGGACCCATCGACCAGGTCGGATGGTTGAGTGCCTGCTCGGGCGTCACGTCACCGAGCTCGGCCCGGCCGCGTCCGCGGAACGGGCCGCCGCTCGCAGTGATCACCAGCGCCTCGACCTCATCGGCGCGGCCACCGCGCAGGGCCTGGGCCAGCGCGGAGTGCTCGGAGTCGACCGGGACGATCTGGCCCGGTGCCGCGGCCGCCTTGACCAGCGGGCCGCCGGTGATCAACGACTCCTTGTTGGCCAGCGCGAGGGTGTGGCCGGCGGCCAGCACGGCGAGGGTGGCGCGCAGGCCGATCGAGCCGGTGATGCCGTTGAGGACGATCGTCGGCCGCCGGTCGCGGGCCGGCCGGCCGGCGAGGTGTTCGGCCGCGTCCGGGCCGATCAGCAGCTCCGGGCGGTAGTCCGGCGCGAGCACGTGGAGGGCGTCGGTCAGTTCGTCGGCGGCGGACTCGTCGGCCAGCGCGACGGTCTCGACCCGCATGGCCACGGCCTGCTGCGCGAGCAGCGCCGCGTTCGACCCGCCGGCGATGGCGCACAGCCGGAATCGGTCGGCGTTACGGCTCATCAGCTCCAGGGCCTGTGTGCCGATGGAGCCCGTCGAGCCGAGCAGCACGACGTCGCGCTGCGGGACACCGGTACTCCTTGGATCGGTACTCATCGGAAGACGACCGTTCGACGGCCGTTGAGGACGACACGGTTCTCCACGTGCCAGCGGACCGCACGTGCGAGCGCCTGACATTCCAGGTCGCGACCGACGTCGACGAGCGTGCTCGGCCCCATCGTGTGATCGACCCTGGCCACCTCCTGTTCGATGATCGGCCCCTCGTCCAGGTCGGCGGTGACGTAGTGCGCGGTCGCGCCGATCAGCTTCACCCCGCGCGCGTACGCCTGGTGATAGGGCCGGGCACCCTTGAACGACGGCAGGAAGCTGTGGTGGATGTTGATCGCCCGGCCGGCCAGATCGGCGCACAGCTGGGTGCCGAGGATCTGCATGTACCGGGCGAGGATCCACAAGTCGACGTTGTAGTTCGCAGCCAGGGCACGCATCTTCGCCTCCGCGTCGGCTTTCGTGTCCGGCGTGACGGGCAGGTGATGGAACGGGATCCCGGCCGACTCGACGAGCGCCCGGGTGTCGGGGTGGTTGCTGACCACGGCGGCAATGGTGGCGGGGACGGTGCCCGTGCGGCAGCGGTAGATGAGGTCGTACAGGCAGTGGTCGAGCTTGCTGACGAGCACGAGCAGACGCTTCGGCTGCGCCGGGTCCATCACGTCGAACCGCATCCCGAACTGCTCGGCCACCTCCGCGAAGGCGTCCCGCAGCACCGCCACCGACTCGCCCGGATCGGCGACATCGACGGCCAGCCGCATGAAGAAGAGGTCGGCGTCGGTGTCGGAGAACTGTTGCGAGTCGACGATGTTGGCGCGCCGATCAGCCAAGAACCCCGACACCGCGTGCACGATGCCGACGGCGTCCGGGCAGGTCAGCGTGAGGACACGGCGGACCGCCGGCGCGGCGGCGCGCACGGCAGCGCTCGTGGACGGGACGGATGCCATGCGGCCATTCTGTCCGCCGCCGGGCCGGCACCGCCGCCACCCCGCCTTCCGGCGTCACCTCCGTCCGGTGTCACCTCTGTCCGGCGTCGCCTCCGCGTTCATCCACCGACGCTGCCCCAGACGGCCAGGAGCCGGCGACCTCCACTGGTTGACTTGACCCGTGGCATCGATCCGCGAGCTCACCACTCTCGACGACCTCGACCGTGCCGTCGCCGGCGCGACCGGATCGATGAACGGGTGGCGGGTGGTCGATCTCGACCTCGGCGGCCGCGGTGCGCAGCTCACCCGGCTGGACGCGCACGGTGCGATCTTCTTCGGCTGCGACTTCGACCCCGCCACCGAGCTCGCGCTCCGGGCCGACGGGGCGCTGATCTTCCCGGAGCTGCCCGATCTGCCCTTCGCCGCCTACCGCGGCGCTCTCTACGAACCGGCCGAGCTGTACGACACCGTGCTCACCGGCGGGCAGTACCGCGACAGCATGGACGCCCGGTGCTACCGCTGGTTCCTCGAACACCGGCCGGCGGAGCGCGATCCCGACGTCGCCGACACCCTCGCCACCGCCCTGCACGACCACGCGATCAGCGACGCGTTCACCGACCTGCTCGGCGTCGCCCGGCAGGGTGCTCCCGGCCGCTCGGTCGTCGCCGTCATGGGCGGGCACGCCGTCGACCGCGGGACCTCGGACTACGCGGACGCCGCCCGTCTCGGCCGGCGGATCGCACGCGGCGGGGACATCGTCGCGACCGGCGGCGGACCCGGTGCGATGGAGGCGGCCAACCTCGGCGCGTGGCTCGCCGGCGCCCCCGACGACGCGCTGGCCGCGGCCCTCGACGAACTGGCGACCGTCCCGACATTCGCTCCGAACGTCCACCGCTGGGTGCTGGCTGCGCTCGCGATCCGCGCGCGATACCCGCAGATGGGAATCGCGTCGGTGAGTGTGCCCACGTGGTATTTCGGCCATGAACCGCCGAACGTGTTCGCCAGCGGTATCGCCAAGTTCTTCTCGAACGCGATCCGTGAGGACGTCCTGCTCCGCGGAGCGACCCGCGGTGTGATCGTGCTCCCGGGCGCCGCGGGAACCGTTCAGGAGATCTTCCAGCTGGTCACCGGTTCGTACTACGCCGAGGCGCCGGCTCAGGCCGTGCCGCTCGTGCTGGTCGGGCGGGACTACTGGACGAGGACACTGCCGGTCTGGCCGTTGCTCCTCGCGCTCGCCGACGGGCGCGCGATGCAGTCGCGGATCGCCCTCGTCGACACGGCGGACGAAGCCGCGGACACGCTTGCGGGCCTCGATCACGTTTCCCGGACCGACCCGTCGCCGACGGCGAGCCGATGAAGCTCCGGCGGTTCCTGTTTCCGGACGCGCGCTGGAACGCGCCGCGAGGACCTCAGACCGTGGTCAACCTCACCAAGCCGGGATTCGACCGGGTCGCCGTCCCGACGCTGGTCGTCGTGCCGGCACTCGTGCCGTCCCTCGTGAGCGGTGTCCGCGTCGGGCTCGGGTTCCTCGGTGTCGCGGCCTTCGCTGGCGCGGTCGCCGCCGTCAGCATCTGTCAACGTGCCCGCCCGCGCGAGGCGGCGCTGATCGCGGACGCCCACCATCTGGTGTACGCGAGCACAGCGACGCGACGGCTCGCCCGCGAGTCGCTGCTCCGACGGCAGGAGGATGCCGATTACCACGACGGCACGCGTGCCCTCTGGCAGGGTGGCCGGGTCCGGTTCGACTCGACCTCGTGGCCCGACACACCGGTAGCTCATCGAAAGGACACATGAAGATCCGCCAACTGATCTTTCCCGGCACCGAGTGGTACGCGAAGAGGCCGCTGCGGTCGACGGTCAACCTGACCCGGCCCGGGCTCGCAACGGTCATCTCCCCGGTGACACTCGTCCTGTTCGCGGTGCTGTTCGCCGCCACTGCCGACGGCCGGTGGACCCGTGCCGGATGGGTCGTCGTCGGCGTCGCCGCCCTTGCTCTGGCGGTCGTGCGGATCGGTCAGCGACGGCGACCGGGCGAGGAGATGCTGTTCGCCGACGAGAGGCGCTTCGTTCATGCGCGGACGCCGTCGGGCCGGCTTCTGGTCTCGCCTTCGTTTCCCGCCCTGCTCGAGACGTCGGATGACGACCGGATCCGGCTCGTCGTCCGCTGGGACGACGTCCTTGCGACCGCGGCCACCCCGACCGGCGCACCGTGGTGGGCTTGGCGACGGCCGCGCCTGGCTGTGGATCTGTTCGTTCCGCCCGCCGTCGTGACGGGCGGGGCGATGACGGGCGACGCCCGGACGGTTCTGGTCGACGTCGACCCGCCCGCTGCGGACCTCCCGCGGACCCGGCTGCGCTTCACCGTCCCCCGCTTCTCGTCGCAGCGGGCACTGAACCTGCTGCGGTGGTATTCGCCGCACCTCCTCGTCGATCCGTGCACCGGCGGCTCGGCGTTGTTCCTCGAGCCCGACGGCGATCCCTGGCCGGACACACCACCGGAGACCGCCGGCAGTCGCCAGGTCCCGATCCCGGCCGGTCCGATCCTCGGGCTGCCCCCGACCGCCGTGCCGGTGACCGAGTGGGCGCCGCCCGAGCCGCCGGCAGTGGGCGATGGCCGCCCGGACTTCGAATCCGCCGATGCGTCCACCGAAACCTCCGCCGGCGATCCGAGGCACGCCGGAGGTCCGGTGCCGCTGCGGGCCCGGCCGCCGCACGTCGCGGTGTTCGGCCACCTCGGCCGCATCACCGGCGCCGGCCGCGCCTGGCGGGTCGGCTGGCTCGTTGCGAGGCTGCTGATGTCGCTCGCGTTCCTGCTGCTGTCGGTGGTGCTCGGCATCGTCGGGCTCACCTCCCACGACGTCGCCGGCAGCGTCGTCATCGTCAGCGTGGTGTTCACCGTCTGGTTCGCCTTCGGCGTCTGGCGGTACGCGTGGCGGTTGCTGCGGTTGCGCGACGCCGCGGCCAGCTTCCTCGCCCTCACTCCGGGCGGTGTGCGGGTGGTCGACGCCGCGTCCTACGCGTCCGTCCCGTGGCGGTTGATCCAGCAGGCGACGCTGCACATCGAGGGCCGGCGCGCGTGGCTGTGCCTGGCGATCGATGCGACGGCCCCGGTAGACATCTCCTGGGCCGTCCTGCGCGCACCGGCAGCGGCACAGATACTTCCCGCCCGGACGGTGCTGTGGCTGCGGCTACCGAAGGATCAAGCCGATCCGAGCCGGCTCGGTCCCGGCCTGTGGGTGGGCGGGGGCGTGCCGTTCAACGCCAGATTCTGGCCCGGTCCGATCGGTTCGTATGCGGGCAGGCGTTCGACGTCTGACGCTCGTTCCCGCCGGTCATTAGTCTCCTCGCCGAGGTTCGCGACAGCCTCGAATCCGCTGTAGGCGACGAAGACGACGGCCGCGGCGATGAAGACGCCGGTGATGCCGAAGGACGCCGGTGCCGCCCCGGAGACGAACGGCCACAACGGCTGTTTCAGTCCGCTGACCTGGTCGGCTTTCGGTGTGGGGACCCGTCACGCCACCGAGGACGATCCCGCAGCCAGCCCCCTCGGTCAGCCGTCGGTGCCCGTCGCCGCGAGCTGTCCGCACGCCCCGTCGATCTCGCGACCGCGGGTGTCGCGAACCGTGACGGCCACGCCATGTGCCTGCAGGCGGCGGACGAATTCCCGTTCGTCCTCGGGCCGGGACGCGGTCCATTTCGATCCGGGTGTCGGGTTCAGCGGGATCAGGTTCACGTGGACGAGGTGACCGGCGAGGAGGCGGCCGAGCATGTCGGCGCGCCACGCCTGGTCGTTGATGTCCTTGATCATCGCGTACTCGATGGAGATCCGGCGTTTCGTCACCGCCGCGTAGTTCCAGGCGGCCTCGAGGACTTCGCCGACCTTCCAGCGGGTGTTGATCGGGACCAGCTCGTCGCGCAACTCGTCGTCAGGCGCGTGCAGCGAGACGGCGAGCGTGACCGGCAGGCCTTCCTGCGCGAGCTGATCGATCCGCGGCACGAGGCCGACCGTCGAGACGGTGATGCCGCGCGCGGACATGCCGAGGCCATCAGGCGCCGGATCGGCGATGCGATGCAGGACGTCGACCACCGTCTTGTAGTTGGCGAGAGGCTCGCCCATGCCCATGAAGACGACATTGGAGACGCGGCCCGGTCCGCCGGGTACGGCACCGTCACGCATCGCGCGCGCGGCGTCGACCACCTGACCGACGATCTCGGCGGTGGAGAGGTTGCGGGTGAGGCCCTGCTGTCCGGTCGCGCAGAACGGGCAGGCCATGCCGCAGCCGGCCTGGCTCGAGATGCACACGGTGGCACGGTCGGGATAGCGCATGAGCACGCTCTCGACGAGGGCGCCGTCGTGCAGGCGCCACAACGTCTTGATCGTGGTGCCGGCGTCGGCCGCGAGCGTGCGCAGCGGATGGAGCAGATCGGGAAAAAGGTCGGACGCCAGCGAGCTGCGGACTTTCGCCGGTACGTCGGTCATCTCGGCGACGTCGGTCTCGAGCCGGCCGAAGTACTGAACCGACAGCTGCTTGGCCCGATAGGCGGGCAGACCCACGCCCGCCATGGCGGCACGACGGTCGGCCATCGACAGGTCGGCGAAATGCCGCGGCGGCTTACCTCGGCGGGGAGACGCGAAGTCGAGGAGCGGCCGTGTCGGGGAAGGTGGGGAATCCGGCTGCGACATGACGGTCCAGTGTCGCACGGGCTCGCCGGAGTGCCGCATCATGGACGGCGATGACCCCTCCAGCCGACAACCCGCGCGACGACGCCGCTCATGGCCGTCCTCGTTTCCGTCGTCCCCTGTTCACCGCCGACGCCGAGCAACTCAGCCCGGTCACCGACGACTGGGCCAGGCTCGATGCCGCTCACCGCAGCGCCGCAGCGCTGGTCGCGGGTGCCCGCGGCCGTCCCGACGGTGAGGTGGCCGAGCGGCTCGGCAACTTCGTGGCGGACGAAGGCATCATCGAGCTGGCCGCGTTGTGGGCCGAGGCGCCGGCCGTCTCACTGCCCGGCGCGCTCTATCAACTCGTCCTGCTCCGCGAATGGATCGTGCGCAACCCGGTGGACGCGTCACGCTTCTTCGCCGCCGGTTGTCACGTAGCGGAGTTCTCGACGGTCGTCGCCGGTGTAGCCGATCCGCCGACACCCGAAGCGGTGGTCCGCCTTGCCGACACCATCTTGTCGGCCGCCTTCGACGCCGACCTCGCCGACGCTCTCGACCGTGCGGCGGCGTTCTGCCGGGTCGTCGCGGCCGGCCGTGGGCACGCGACGCCGATCGAGGACACGGTGAGCAGCCGGCTCGGGGCCGGGAACCTGACGATGGCCGACAACCTGATCCGTGCTGCGGGTGCGTGGCGGCTCGGCCGACTCGACTGACGACCGGGCTCGACGCGTCGCAGGCGGCATTCGCTAGACTGGCGTGGGCGCCGGGCTGCGGTAGCCCCGGGCTCCACTTGCAGCCGCTTCGAGCGGCCTTTGCGCCGAGAGGCGCTCCCAGTCCGGCGTCCACCACCACCCGCTGATCCAGCAGAACAAACAGCCTCTCAGGACCACAGGCAGTCCCGCGCACGGGGTTGTCTGTGCTTCGCAGGGGCTGTCGGTGCCGAAGCGGCATCACGTCAGCAGCGTGAAGACCAGCCAGCACACCATGGCGGACGGCAGCATCGAGTCGAGCCGATCCATGATCCCGCCGTGCCCGGGCAGCAGGTCGCCCATGTCCTTCACGCCGATGTCGCGCTTGATCATCGACTCCACCAGGTCGCCGCCGGTGGCGGTGCAGACGACCAGGGCGCCGATGACCAGGCCCGACCACCACGGGAACGACGTGCCGAGCCACACCATCAGGCCGGCCGTCAGAAGGCAGGCGACCACCGAACCGGCGAAGCCTTCCCAGGACTTCTTCGGGCTGATCTTCGGCGCCATCGGATGCTTGCCGAACGCGACGCCGGCCGCGTATCCGCCGATGTCGCTGGCGACCACGGTGGCAAGGAAGGTCATCGTGCGGATGAGCCCGTCGTCGGCACTTGCGAGCATCACCGCGAATCCGGCCAGGACGGGGGCGTAGGCGGCGATGAACACGCTGGCGGTGGCGTCCCGGACGTAGCCGGACGAGCCGAGCCGCATCCGGTCCGCGAGCACAGCGAGGACCGTCACCCCGAACGCAGCCAGGAGCATCGTCGGGCCCCAGAAGTAGGCACCGACGACTATGACGGCCGCACCGACCGCCAGGACCTCGCGGGAGGTGTGGATGCCGGCCACCGCGAAGGCCTTTGACAGCTCCCAGACGGCGGTGACGATCGCGACGGTCACGAAGACAGCGAACGCCGGCCGGTAGAAGAACAGCGAGCCGAAGACGACCAGGCCCAGCGCGCTACCCACCACCAGAGCGGAACGGAGCGGGCGACCTGCCCGTCCGTGCGCGGACGCCGGCACGACGATGGGCGGACCTGGGTCCGTCAGGTCGTCGGGAGCGGTCAGGGGCTCGTCCCCGGACGTCCGGGCGGTTTCCTCTGGCGGGCGCGACGGATCCATGGCTGAGCGGCTGACCGGGTCCTCAGACTTCGAGGATCTCGGCTTCCTTGTGACGAAGCAGTTCGTCCACCTGATCGACGTGGGACTTGGTGAAGCCGTCGAGCCGCTTCTCTGCGCGCGAGGCGTCGTCCTCGCCTACGTCGCCGTCCTTGGACAGCTTGTCGATCGACTCCTTGGCCGCCCGACGGATGCTGCGGACGGACACCTTCGCATCCTCGGCCTTCGTCTTGGCGAGTTTGACGTACTCCTTGCGACGCTCGGCGGTCAGCTCCGGCATGTTGACCCGGATGACCTTGCCGTCGTTGCTCGGGTTCACGCCCAGGTCGGACTCACGGATCGCGCGCTCGATCGCGCCCATCGCCGACGTGTCGTACGGCGAGATCAGCACGACGCGCGCTTCCGGGACGGTGAACGAGGCAAGCTGCTGCACCGGGGTCGGCGCCCCGTAGTAGGACGCCTGGAGCTTGTTGAACATGCTCGGGTGCGCCCGCCCGGTGCGGATCGAGCCGAAGTCCTCCTTGGCCACCTCGATCGCCTTGTCCATCTTCGTCTTGGCGTCGTTGAGGGTCGAGTCGATGGTCATTGCGTCGCTCCGTCCGTTCAGGTGTTCGGGATAACGGTGTCTCCGTGCCGGGTGTTGCGGGTGCCGTTCCGCATTCTCCCGCTACGGGCAGGACGACGCGAGCAGCGTCCCGACAGGCTCGCCGGCGACGGCCCGTCGGATCATGCCGGGAGCGTCGAGCCGGAAGAAGACCATCGGCAGCGAGTTGTCGCGCGCGAGGCTGACCGCGGTCGCGTCGGCGACCTCGAGGCGCTGCACGAGGAAGTCGTCGTAGGAGAGACAGTCGTATTTCTTGGCGTCCGGGTTGATGCGGGGGTCGGAGTCATAGACCCCGTCGACACCGTTCTTGCCCATCAGGAGCACATCCGCGCCGATCTCGAGTGCACGCTGGGCCGCGACCGTGTCGGTGGTGAAGAACGGCATGCCCGCGCCGGCGCCGAAGATGACGACGCGGCCCTTCTCGAGGTGCCGGATCGCGCGTCGCGGAATGTAGGGCTCGGCGACCTGGCCCATGGTGATGGCGGTCTGGACGCGGGTGTCGATGCCTTCCTTCTCGAGGAAGTCCTGCAGGGCAAGGCAGTTCATCACGATGCCGAGCATGCCCATGTAGTCCGCGCGGGCGCGGTCCATACCCCGCTGCTGGAGTTCGGCGCCGCGGAAGAAGTTTCCGCCACCGAGGACGAGCGCCACCTGGACGCCGTCCGACACGACCTCGCTGATGGCTATGGCGATGGCGTGCACGACGTCGGGATCTACACCGACACGGCCACCACCGAAGACCTCGCCGGAGAGCTTGATCACCACCCGCTTGTAGGCCGGATGCCCGCTCGAAGGATCGGTTCGGACCGCCGGGTCACCGTTGTTCTCTCCCACGCGGAGCCTCCCTCGTTGGTCGCCGTGTGGTGCCGAACCTATCCGACGCACATGTCCGGCGGCTCCGACGTCTGGACGTGACGCGGCCCTGGCGGATGACCCGGACGAAGCCGGAGCACCCACCAGGGCCGATGACCTACGGGTCAGGCCTTGCCGACCTCGAAGCGGACGAACCGGGTGAGGGTGACACCGGCTTCGTCGAGCATCGCCTTCACCGTCTTCTTGGTGTCCTGCAGCGAAGGCTGCTCGGTCAGGACGCTGTCCTTGTAGAACGCGTTCACACGTCCGTCGACGATCTTGACGATCGCCTGCTCGGGCTTGCCTTCGTTGCGTGCACGAACCTCGGCCACCTCACGCTCAGTGGCGACGACATCGGCCGGCACATCGTCGCGGGTCAGGTAGGTCGGACGCATGGCGGCTGCCTGCATCGCCGCGTTCCGGGCCGCGTCCGCGTCCGGACCCGTGTATTCGACGACGACACCCATTTGCGGTGGCAGGTCGGCCGACCGGCGGTGCAGGTAGGTCGCGGTCGTTCCGTCGAAGGTGACTATGCGGCCGACGGCGATCTTCTCGCCGATGATCGCCGACGTCTCGAGGATCGCCTGGTCGACCGTCCGGCCGCCGAAGTCAGACGCCAGCAGCGCTGCCACGTCGGCCGGCTTGGTGTCGCGGACGACGACGAGCAGGTCGGCGGCGAGCTTCTGGAACGTCTCGTTCTTGGCCACGAAGTCGGTCTCGCAGTTGAGCTCGAGCATCGCGCCGCCGTCGGCGACGACCAGGCCCTCGCTGGCTACGCGCTCGGCGTTGCGGTTGAGCTGCTTGACGACGCCACTCTCGCGGAGGATCAGCACCGCCTTGTCGAAGTCGCCGCTCGCCTCTGTGAGGGCCTTCTTGCAGGCCATCATCCCGGCGCCGGTCAGGTCACGCAGACGTTTGATGTCGGCTGCAGTGAAGTCAGGCATGACTGTTCCTTGTCCGACGCGTACCCGGGCGTGCGCCCACGGCCGCGTCTCAGAATTGTTTTTTCACGTTCTAGATGGGACTGCGAGAAGGTACGCAGCGGAACGGCGATGTGGCGTGGCCAAGGGTTTCCCGGCAGTCGTGTCGGGCTGCCGGGAAACCCTCGACGGAAATTACTCGGCGGCGGCGGGGACCGGCTCAGCCGCAGCGGTCGGCTCAGCCTCAGCGGTCGGCTCGGCCGCGGCGTCGGTCGCTTCGGCCACCTCGTCGGCACCGACCGTCTCGCTGACCGGTACCTGGAGGGGAGCTTCCGCGTCCTCGGGAGTCACCTCGTCAGAAACCGCGTCGTCGACCGACGGAGCGGCTTCGGCGGCGGACGGCTCATCGGCGGCGACCTCGGCCGCGACAGCGGCGTCGGTCACGGGCTCGACGGGAGTCTCGACTCCGTTGTCGCCGGCGAGGAGCTCGCGCTCCCACTCGGCCAACGGCTCGTCGCCCGCGACGTCGCCCGAACCATCGGCGGCGGCATCGTAGGCACCCGCACGCGACAGGAGACCGTCGGCGGCCGCATCGGCGATGACACGGGTGAGCAGGGCGACGGAGCGGATCGCGTCGTCGTTGCCGGGAATCGGGAAGTTGACCTCGTCGGGATCGCAGTTCGTGTCGAGCACGCCCACGATCGGGATACCGAGCTTCTTTGCCTCGTCGATGGCGAGGTGTTCCTTCTTCGTGTCGACGATCCAGATCGCGTTCGGGACCTTGCTCATCCGGCGGATACCGCCGAGAGTGCGCTCGAGCTTCTCCTTCTCACGACGGAGACCGAGCAGTTCCTTCTTCGTACGGCCCGACGCGGCGACGTCGTCGAAGTCGAGCTCTTCGAGCTCGGCGAGACGACGGAGGCGTCCGTGGACCGTCTGGAAGTTGGTGAGCATGCCACCGAGCCAGCGCTGGTTGACGAAGGGCATGCCCACACGGGTGGCCTGCTCCTCGATCGCTTCCTGCGCCTGCTTCTTGGTGCCGACGAACAGGATTGTTCCGCCCTTGGCGACGACGTCACGCACGTAGGCGTAAGCGGTGTCGATGTAGGTCAGCGACTGCTGCAGGTCGATGATGTAGATGCCGTTGCGCTCGGTGAAGATGAAGCGCTTCATCTTCGGGTTCCAGCGACGGGTCTGGTGCCCGAAGTGGACGCCGCTCTCGAGCAGCTGCCGCATGGTGACGACTGCCATGGTGATGCTCCATATCCAGGACATGCCACGTGGGCACATCCCCCAGTTGATCCATCCGTACCGGGACCGGCCGGATGCCTGATGGCCGCGCGCGCCGGGCCCGACCTGGGAGGGTGGGACTGGTGGCGACGCCCGCCCGGGGCTGATTCAGCGCGGTGGCTGGTTCAGCGCGGTGGACGGTGTGCGGACATGCGAAGTCGTCCCACCGAAGTGAGACGCTCGGGCGAGTCTACGTCATGGCGTGCCGGCAGGCCGACGCAGCATCAAGGCCGCCGGCGTCGCCTCGCTACACCGGCTCGACGTCTGTACCGCCGCGTGGGCACAAGTCGCTCTCGCGTCCAACGCGGAGCCTGCGGCGGACCGTCGAAACCCACTTCTGCCCATGCAGCGGTACGGGCCGGACATCAGCCGGCCGACCCAGGAGCCCCACCGGGCTCGAGCAGCAGCCGGGACCAGGCGTCGGCGAGCCAGTCCTGGAACTGCTCCGGCTGCCAGCCCCGCTGACCTACCAGCAGGTCCCAGTATTCGGCCGCGTTCATCGTCCAGATGACGTCGGCGACGTCGGCGTCGGTCAGGTCGTGGCGAAGCCGCCCGGTCGTGCGGAGATCGGCGGCGAACTCACGCATGTTGCGGGCTCTGCGTTCGCTGATCTCGCGCCAGAGCGCGGCGCAACCGGCATCGGACACGGCCGCGTCGCGAAGGGTCAGGAAGATCGGTGCCAACCGGCTCTGGATGGCGGTGATGGCAGCAGCGTAGATGGCGAGCTTCGTCTCGACGTCGGTCGCGGCACCAATGGCGAGCACATAGGCACGCTGCTGGGCGGGCACCACCTCACCCGTTCCAGAGATTGCGGTCTCGACCAGTTCGCGCAGAATCTCGGGCTTGCGGCCGACGGTCGCGTAGAGCGTGTCGACGGCGACGCCTGCGCGCTCGGCGATGTCGGCCACGGTGGTGGCGCGGTATCCACGCTCGACGAACAGGTCTTTCGCGCCGTCCAGGACGGCCCGGCGGGTAGCCGCCGCACGCGCCGCCCGCTGGGGCGCGCGATAGGTCCGCCGGCCGTTGACGTAGTCACTCATCGGTGCGATGGTACCAATATCGGTCCGAAGCTGTTTCGGTCGAATATCTGAAGGGCTCGACATGGTCTACGCCTACATCCAGGACGTCCCGATCGGCGAGGAGCTCTACCGGCGCGTCATCGACAACCTCGGACCCGAGCCGGTGGCGGGTTCGCTGCTGCATCTGTGCATCCGCAACGAGGACGGGAGCCTGCGCTACATCGACGTATGGAAGTCCGAGGAGGACTGCGCCCGCGCGTTCGACGAACGTATCCATCCCGCTGTCAACGCAGCCTTCGGTGGTGCGCGACCGGCCTCCGAGCCCACCGTGCACCACCTCGACGTGATCCACGCGACCGGTGCACTGATCCCGGCCTGATCACTGCGTCGAGCCGCGCTGGTCGTCCACAGACCGGCCGATCTCGAATCTGTCCACAGGAAGGGCACTCCTGGGAGCCGGACTCACCACCACCGTCGACCCTGGCGCAATGACGCGACATCGCTCAGTCCTCCGTGTTCTCGCCCTTCTCCTCCTTAGCTCCCTGCTGCTGTCCTGGGTCGCCGCACCGGTCTCCCGCGCAACCGCAGCGACGACCTGGGTCTGGCCGCTCGAACCCCGGCCCGTCGTTCTGCCCCGCTTCGACCCGCCGCACGATCGCTGGGGTGCCGGCCACCGGGGCGTCGATCTCGCCGGATCCGCCGGCCAGCCGGTGCGGTCGGCGGGCGACGGGGTGGTGTCCTTCGCCGGGATGCTCGGCGGCCGGGGTGTGGTCACCGTGTCGCACGGCGCGTTTCGGACCACCTATCTACCGGTGGATGCCGATGTCTTTGTCGGCCGTCACGTCCGGGCGGGCCAGGTCATCGGGACGCTCGCCGTCATCGGTGGTCATTGCCTGCCGCGCATCTGCCTGCACTGGGGACTGCTACGAGGCTCGACCTATCTCGACCCGTTGACGCTTGTCGGTGCGGGGCCGGTCCGGCTGCTCCCCGACGTGGGGTCGTCGAGCCTGCGCCTGCTGTTCATGCCGACCGTCACACCGAACTCGGTGCCGTCCTTCGCGCTGCCGATCGCGGTGGCGGCACCAGCGGATCAAGCCCTCGGGTGGGCGAGTCCGTAGGCGGCGCGGAGCCGCTCGGCGGTGACGTGCGTGTAGAGCTGGGTGGTGGCGAGCGAGGCGTGCCCCAGGAGTTCCTGAACCGAGCGCAGATCGGCGCCGCCTTCGAGGAGGTGGGTCGCCGCGGAGTGCCGGAGCCCATGCGGCGAGAGGTCAGGGGCGCCCTCGACGCGGCTGGCGACCCGGTGTACGAGGGTGCGCACGGCTCGCTGGTCGATCCGGCCCCCGCGACTGCCGAGGAAGAGGGCGGGGCCACTGCCGTCCCGGGTGAGCTTCGGTCGCGCCCGGAGCCAGGCGTGCACGGAGTCCTGCGCCGGCACTCCGTAGGGGACGCTGCGTTCCTTACGGCCCTTGCCGAGGACTCGAACGACGCGGCGGGTCTGGTCGACGTCGTCGATGTCGAGGCCGCAGAGCTCGCCGACGCGTACTCCGGTGGCGTAGAGGAGTTCGATGATGGCGGCGTCGCGCAGGTGCATCGGATCGGTGTCGTCAGCGATCTCGTGCATGACCTCGACGAGCCGACGGGCCTCGTCGACACGCAGGACGGCAGGCAGATGCTGATGGGCCTTGGGCCGCGCGAGTGCGGCGCCTCGATCGCTGGTGGCGTGCCCGGACGTCGCGGCCCAGCGTAGGAAGACGCGGGCGGAGGTGGCACGCCGGGCGAGGGTGGTTCGCGCCCGGCCGGTGGCCTGCTGTCGTGCGAGCCAGCTGCGGAGGTGGACGAGGCCGATGTCGTCGATGGCAGTGACGTGCCCGCGGGCCGCGTGCGAGAGCAGGTCGCGGATGTCGGACACGTAGGCCCGCACCGTGTTCGGCGAGAAGTTGCGGGTGACGGCGAGGTAGCGCTCGTAGTCGGCCAGCACGGTGGCGAGCGACTCGGGCAGATCGGCGTCGACCTCGGCGGCAAGACCGGCCGGAACGAGCTGTGGAGCTGACACGGCGCTCACCTTTCGCGTGCACCCCGACGGACCCGCGGACCGGACGCCATCACGATCTCACGCGAGCTGTGCGCAGCAGAACACCCCGCCGTGTCCTGTCTGAGCCGTATCGGGCGACCGTTCACACGGAGCGTGACCGACACTCGACGACGAGTCGAATTACCGGACTCACCGGTCGTGACGACCCGCCGCGTCAGCCCGGATGCTTGCCCGCTCGCGCTCGGACAGACGCCATCCCGACGGTGTGCGTTCGACGAAGCCGGCGAGGTCGAGTTCAGCGAGCCGGGCGAGGACGGCGCCGAGGTCGAGACCGGTCTTGGCACGTACCTGGGCGACCGCGACATCGGCCCGGGCCGGGAATGCATCGAGTACAACGGTTGCGTCGTCACTGAGTCTGGCTCGGCTTTCTCCCGGCCCGGGCCCTCGGCGCGGTTCGTGGACGGACCCGAGTGGCTTCACGTGTCTGAGCACGTCGTCGGCGTTCGTGACCAGGCCGGCGTCGAAGTCACGGATCCAGCCGTGAGTTCCGGCCGACAGTGCGGAGGTCACCGGTCCGGGCACGGCCAGCACCGCCCGGCTGCACGCCACCGCCCACTCTGCCGTGCTGGTCGTGCCGCTGTGGGTGGTCGCCTCGACGATCACCGTCGCGTTGGCGAGCGCGGCGACGAGGCGGTTGCGGATGAGGAAACGCCGCCGCGTCGGGGTCGAGCCGAGTGCACTCTCACTCACGATCAACCCATCCGCGGCGATCCGACCGAGCAGGCCGTCGTTGGAGCGTGGGTAGGCGACGTCGACACCGCACGCGAGGACCGCGACGGTCTCGCCGCCGGCTGCTGCGAGCGCACCCCGGTGCGCGGCACCGTCGATGCCGTAGGCCGCGCCCGAGACCACCCGCACACCCGCGTCCGCCAACCCGGCGGCGATCTCACCGGCTACGTAGATCCCGTAGTCGCTCGCGGCGCGCGACCCGATCATCGCGACTGCCTCGTGGGCATCGTCGGTCGGTCCCAGCGGCAGTGGACCACGAAGCCAAAGCCCGATCGGCATCCCGCCGACACCGTTTCGGGCGTCCGCCTCGGCAAGGTCGTAGAGGCCGTGCGGCCACTCCGCGTCGCCCGGGCACACGTAGCGCGCACCCGCCGCCGCGGCGAGTTCGAGCTGATCGTCCAACGCGTCATGAGCAGCCTGCAACCGGTCGGCGATGTTGACCGTGCGTGGCGTGAAGCTGCCCTTCGCCAACGACCGGAGTGCCCGCTCCGGACCGTGCTCGAGCACCGCTGCGCAGATCGCGGGATGTCCGGGCGCGTCGAACGTCGTCAGAACCATCCGTGCCAGTCGTTCGGCCGGAGTCGGACCAGTGGACTCGGGCTTGATCATCCGGCTCGTCTCCCTCTGTCGTCGGAGTCGGTGGTCGCGTCGCCGAGACGCAGAGCGAGCGCAAGTGCGCAGTGGTCCGCTGACGGACGGTCTGCGCCCGCCAGATCGGCCACGGACCAGGAGATCCGCAGCACCCGGTCGGCGCCCCGGGCCGACAGCCGTCCCGTCGACGCCGTGCGATCGACGAGCTGCACTCCGCCGATGTCAGGGGTGTAGCGACTCCGCAGCAGGGACGCGGGAATCGCGGCGTTGAGCTTCCAGCTCTCCTCGCGGAAGCGGTGCCGTTGTCGCAGCCGGGCCTCGGCCACGCGCGTCGCCACGGTCGCGGACGTCTCTACATGCAGGCGATCAGCGGCCAGTTCGGCGCGGCTGACCGGCGACACCGTCCGGGTGATGTCGATCCGGTCCCGGACCGGACCCGAGAGCCGCTGCCGGTAGCGAGCCCGCGCGGCCGGAAGACACGTGCACTCGGCGTTCATGCCGCCGCCGCGACCGCAGGGGCACGGGTTTGATGCGAGTACGAGTTGGAACGCAGCCGGGTAGCGGGCGTTGCCGCCGGAGCGCGCGATCATCACCTCGCCGCTCTCGAGCGGCTGCCGCAGCGCTTCGAGCACGGCCGGATGGAACTCGGGGACCTCGTCCAAGAACAAGACGCCGCGATGCGCCAAACTGATCGACCCCGGTCTCGCGATCCGGCTTCCGCCACCGACGATCGCGGCGACGCTCGCCGTGTGGTGCGGGTCGATGAACGGTGGTCGCCGAAGCAGCGGCTCGCCCTCGGGCAGCAGTCCGGCAACCGAATGGATCGCCGACACCTCCAACGCCTCCGCCAGTTCCAGGTCAGGCAGCAGCCCGGGCAAACGCTCGGCCAGCATCGTCTTCCCGGCACCGGGGGGACCGGTCAGGAACACGTGATGACCGCCCGCAGCCGCGACTTCGACCGCCAACCGGGCCTCCGCCTGGCCCAGCACATCGCTCAGATCCAGATGCTCCCCCGGCACCGACGCCGCCACCGGCGGCGCGGACCCGCCCACGTAACGCGCGGGCGGCTCCTCATCACCGGACTCGCCCCGCAGATAGGCGACCAGCTGCCGTAACGACCGCACCGCCAGCACCGACACGTCCTGCACCAGTGCAGCCTCGGCCGCGTTCTGCTCCGGCACCACCAACTGCGACCACCCGGCAGCCGCGGCCGCCAACGCCAACGGCAAGACACCCCGCACCCGCCGCAACTGGCCGTCGAGGCCCAACTCCCCCAGCAACACCAACCCGTGCAGCGACTCGATCGGCAGCTTCCCGTTCGCCGCGATCACCGCCAACGCGATCCCCAGGTCGTAGTGCGCCCCCGATTTCGGCAACATCGCCGGCGACAACGCCACCGTCAACCGACGATCAGGAAACGACTCCCCCGCATTGATCAACGCCGCCCGAACGCGATCCCGAGCCTCCGACAACGCCGTATCCGGCAAGCCCACCAACGTGAACGCGGGCAAGCCACCGCCCACATGAGCCTCGATCTCGATAACCGCACCGTCGATGCCCAACAACGACACCGCATGCGCCTTCGCCACCGCCATCAGCCGACGCGGGCCACGTTCCTGCGCACCTCAACCACCTCCGGCACTCACACTCACCGACGATCGCCAGCGAACCGGCGCGAACGGCCTGACCTGTGGACGAAATCACGATCACGAGGGCTGTGGACAAGATGGCGCGCATGAGCAGTGGCGCGGTGCCGTCCTGGCTCGTCGAGGTTCCGGCCAGGGTCGGAGGGGACGGAAGCCGAGGCGCATTCCGCTCAGGTTGCCGGTTCGAGAAGGACGAGGGCGATCTGTCGCTCGGTCTTCTCCTGGTAGCCCGCGTAGTTCTTGTACCTGCCGGCGATCTGCGGCCACATCCACGCTCGCTCGTCCGGTGTCGCGACGCGCGCCTGCATCGGCTGCTTCGGAGCGCCTTGCAGCGATACCTCCACCGCCGGATTCGCCTGCAGGTTCAACAGCCAGGCGGGCGGCTGGTCGTCTCCACCCCGGGACGCGACCACGACGATCACCGAATCCTCCCGCAACGGGGACGTGAGCATGACCGCACGCGGCAGTCCGCTCTTACGGCCGATCGTGATGAGCTCCAGAGCGGGCATACCGGAGAAGGACCAGCCCAGCTTGCCGAAACTGAGCTCGAGCAGAGCGCGATGTGTACCGTTCATGAACTTCAAGGCGAGGTCGCTGGGCATGAGACGACGCTAGTTGGTGGTGAGTCGCACTCCTGGCGGCAGCGTCGTGTGGAGGCCGGCCTCGTCGACGACGACCCGCAGCGGTCCGCACGGGGTGCACAGCGTGCCATCGGCGTGTGCCAATCCCCCCAGCTGCGGGACGATCGACACCCTTCTCATGCCCGGGGACGTTGGCCGGACGCCGAGCAGGGTCGCGCGGCGAAGAGGCCGTCCGCGCCGATGTTGCTCCGGTGTGCGTCCAGCACCGCACGCACTCCGGGCATCAGCGTGCGAACGAAATCGAGGTCGCCACGCCACAGGGCGAAGTCGTGCACCATCGCCACCCACCAGAGCGAGAACGGCGGGATCGACTGCCGGACCCAGGACGGATACCGGCTGGTGGTCAGACCTCTGGTATCGCGGCTGTGGTCGAAGGCCAGCAGCGCCTGTCGGGCCAGCCGGTCGTCACCGGTGGTCACATACGCCACCAGGCACTGGATCCGGGTGTCCCCCGCGTACTGGAGCTGCTCGTAGAAGGGACAGTCCATGGTCGTCTCGTGCGAGCACATCTGCAGGGTTCGGAAGCCGAGGTGCTTCACCTGGTCGAGCCGGCCGTCGCTGCTGTCGAACCGGCTCAGGTCCTCGTAGGGATAACGGGATTCGATGAAGGTCAGCCCGATCAACGTCAACGGCGTGCTACCGGTCTCGACGGTGATCTCCACATAGCGCCCCGCCGCCCACCACAGAGTCGTGTGCACCTCGTCGCCACCACCGGCGATGAACAGGTCCCCGACCCCGTCGTCCTCGGTCCCGATCGACCGGAACCGCTTGCCCTCGATCTCGTCCCGGTTTCCCTTGAAGTCGTCGTCGGTGAACAACGCCTCCTGCCAATGGATCCGGATAGCGGCATCCCGACCACCACGCAGACGCAGCACGGGATAGGCGCAGACGTACTGCTCGAGGTCGAGCAGGATGCGACGGCGGGTGTTCGGCTCGACGGTGACGGGCTGTCCCACCAGCAGACCGGTCCAGGCGCCCACCTCGGTGGGGATCGAGTCAGCGGCCCGGACCGGGATCCCGGCGGTCGCGCCGCCCGGGAAGTCGGCGACCAGCCGGACGGCACCGAGGTCGAAGGCGGCCTCCCACTGCGGCGGGAGGATGGTCGGCACGAGCAGGCGGTTGGGGGCCATCTCGTTCGCGAACTGCCGCGAGCACGCCTGTTGCAGGACGCGGACGGGGCGCCAGCCAAGCGTGTCGAGGCCTCGCTCCCACCCCCAGGGAAAGCTCCGGCCGTCGAGCTCGAGCCGCAGACCACACATCCGGGACACGCCGCCAGCACGGAAGCGGTGACCAGGGAGCGGAATGGCCTGCCAGCCGCCGGTACCGGTGCTCAGCTCCGCGTGGTCCTCGGCGGCGACCAGGAACCCGTGTGAGCGACTGAACTGTGCGTACGGAGCCCCGGTTCCCAGGGACCACACCCGCGCCGCCAACCGGTGTTCGCCGGCCGGCAGCGCCAGGTCGTAGGACTCGAAGTTCCAGTGGTCGAGGTCACCGCGGTCCGGACCGCGTCCCACCAGGATCCCGTCCACGTACAGCTCGTAACGTTCGTCGGCCGACACATGGATCCTGGTCGTCAACGAGCCGTCGAGCCGCAGCAGGAGCCGATAGCCGACCACTGTCGGCGGCGCCGGATCGGCATCGGGACCCACCCAGTGCGCCGGCCAGTGGCAGCGGTCGGTCCAGCCGCCCTGCCCGACGAAGGGGTCGGCCTCCACCATTACCCGTTGCGCCGTGGTCACGTCGGTGTTCCTCCGTAGCTTTCGGATCGCCGTATGCCTGACATCCGCTCGGCTCATCCGGATCGGTCACCGCGTCGGGTGGCGAAGATTCTGGCTGCCAACCTACGCAGGTTCAGCGCGGCGGCATTGGCAGCATGGGCCTTCGCCACCGCTATCAGCCCACGCTGCGCAGATGCTCGACGACCGGTGCACCACGACGCGGCACCAGGATTCCCACCACGTCGATCCGCACATGTCCTGGCCGGACCTCGTGAGCTTCGAGCCACGCACCCGCCAACTGCCGCAACCGACGCACCTTCGACGGGGTCACCGCTTCGAGCGGCGTCCCGAATCCCGTCCCCGTCCGGGTCTTCACCTCGCAGATGACCAGGCTGTCGCCGTCACGCGCGACGATGTCGACCTCGCCCAGCGAACAGCGCCAGTTCCGCTCGAGAATCGTCAACCCCGCTTCGATCAGGAACCTCTCCGCCAACGCCTCGCCGTACTGACCCACCGCGTCCTTCGCCAACACGCCGACCACCTCCGGGCGCAACACTCACCCGGGACGGCGCCGAGCCCACCGGCAATCGCCCGACCTGTGGACGAATCCACGATCAGCCTCGCTGTGCACAACTTCGCCGGCACCAGTGACGGTCAGGCGCGGACGGGACACCGGTCTGCCCCTGCTCGACAACCTGGGCCGTCCGAGCGCAACCACCATCGTGCCGTCGCTCCAACAGCTCCGGATCGGCCAGTCCCAGCTCGTGCCGTTCCTACGGCACTCACGGCAGGATCGTGATCGACTGGGTCGACTGGGCGTAGTGCAGGTGGGAGAAGCCGTCGATGGTGCGGTCCCAGCCGCCCAGGATGAAAGTGTGGGCGCAGTTCGTGGAGGAGGGGTCGTCCGGGACTGCGCAGTCCCAGCCGCCGGCGGGCACGGCACCGGTGAGCCCGGTCCAAGGCCCGGGGGCGTGCGCGGCGTAGGCGTCGGAGGCGATCCCGGCGGACCTGTTGGCCCCCCATATCGCGCTGAGCGCCCAGGTGTCGAGATATCCACCGACGCTGTCGGCGGTGATGTCGAAGGTGAAGCCGCTGCTGCCGCCGCTGGTTCCCAGCTGAACGATTCCGCAGACGGGCACCGGGATGCCGTTCTTCGACACCTGGTTGATTCGGACCCGCGGCCACAGGTTGTTGATGGTGAGGGTCACCGAGCGGCCCGGGTCGAGCGCCGTCCCGATCTCGCTGGCCGCGTCAGGGGCGGCCCAGAGCCGGACGACGATTGTGTGGCTGCCGTCGGTACTCGCCGTGTCGTGGAAGGCACCGAGGTAGGGGTTGTACCAGAGCTCTCCTGCTGACCGGACTGGGTAGTAGCCGCCGGCGGCGGGCACGGTGGAGCGTAGGACGAACTGTCCTGGTACCGACTCCCATCGGTAGTCGTTGAACGGTTGGATCTCGGCGGCGCCGTCGACCTCGACCGTGTAGTAAGCCGCCCCCGCTGAACGGGCACCGGCGTGGTTGACCATTACCGGGAGCGACCCACCGAAGGGTGCCGCCGTGGCGGCGAAGAAATAGCCTGGATCGGTCGTGGCCAGCCCGCCTGTCACCTTGTCGGCCGGGACGTGACCGATGCCGAGCAGGATCGGTCCGCTGCTGGAGTACGGGGTCAGCTCGTCGGAGTCGATCTCGTCGTTGGAGCAGATGAGCAGCTTGGTCGTGGTGACGGCCACGCTCGAGGGCCGGGACGGGACCGAGGCGTCGACGGTCGCGACCGCGCCGGTGCCGGTGTCGATCCGGACCACACTGTTGACCGGGTCGCGCAAGGGCGCCAGGAGGGCACTGTGGGTGGCGTCGAGCCAGGTCAGGAAAAAGATCGGGCCCAAGCCTGCGGCCACTTGTTCGCGGCGGCCGTCGGACAGGTGGACACGCGTCAGGGACCCGCCCGCGCTGATCTGCTCGCTCACGTATGCCGTCCCGTTGGGCAGGTCGAGGGCCAGCCCCACGGCACCGAGGAGGTTGTCGGCGACAGTCGTGGTCGTGCCCGCGGACAGGTCCACCCGCAACAGCCTGCCGACCGCGCCGTGCTCGACGACGTAGGCCGTTGAGGTCGCCTCGTCGACCGCAAGCTGCTGGGGCGCCTGCAGGCCGCTGGCAACCACCGTCGTGGTAGCGGCGGTGCGGTCCGCCGAGGTGAGGTCGACGTGGTAGATCGATCCGCCGCGCTCGCTGACCCAGGCGTGGGTCTCGTCGGCGGCGACGACGATGTCCTCCAGCTCGTTGTAGCCGGTGCCCAGGACGGTGTAGGCGTCGTGCCACCACCACCAGACGAGCTTGGTGAGCCTCTGGAGAAGGTCGCTGCTCAGGGACGTCTGCAGGTTCGCCTCGGCGGGGAGCGCCTGGACCGCTGAGACGAGGTCGGCGTCGGCCGCGAGTCCGCCGGCCGTGACCATGTCGCGGATCGCGCTGACGCTGATCGTGGCCCAGTCGACGGCCTCGACCGCAGGGACCTGCGGGATGTCTGCGGGGACGGTTTGGGCCAGGACCGGGCTCAAGGCTTCCTGCCGAAGGCCCTCGACCCCGTCGAGCTTCCCACCCGCTACGACGTTCCGGAGCTGAGCGGGGTCCGGCAGCGGGAGCGGCAACGGGAACTTGGCCCGGTCGAGCACATGTCCGGGGAGGGTCGGGCCGAGGAAGATCCCAGGCGACGGCGTCAGGTCCAGCTGGGAGATCTTGCCGCCGTATTCCACGAAGACCACACGATTCCCGGCGGCGCGGTAGTCGCTACCGATGGCTCCGGCCAGGCCGGAGACGAGGGTTGCACGAGGCATGTTGACGTCCTTCCAAACGTAGGCGGTGGTGAGGTGCGAAGCCCTCACAGGATTCGAAGGACAGGAGGCCGATCGGGTCTTGCTGATACCGGGGGCCGGTGACCTCAGACCTGTGGTTGCACCTGACGACTTGTCCTTCGACGGGGCGGCGTGGGCTGCTTTTCCGATGGCAACGGTTCTGCCTGACAGTCCCGTTCTGCTGCTTCACCGGGACGTACGGCGATCCACCCGCACGAGATACCAGGGGGCTCGGTCGGGGGTTGGCCGGTAGCCTCGCGAGTGTGCCCGTAGCACCGTCGACGGTGCTACGGGCAGCCCGATGCTGTTACCTGCATGGCGATCGACACTGCCGCCGGTTTCGGTACCGATCGTGACGTCGTCCGTCGTGAACCGTCCTATTGTCCTCGCATGACCGAGAACCGCAGCACGGGCGAGACCACTCCTGGCACCAAGGACACGGCCGCGTGGGTGCCGCCCCCGTGGGAGCCACCGCTCGCGGGCACCGAGGTCGAGCACCTGCTCGGTGCGCTCGAGCGGCAGCGCGCGACCTTCCGCTGGAAGGCCGACGGACTCGACACGGCGGCCCTGAACACCAGGATCGGTGCGTCGGCGCTCACCATCGGCGGCCTGCTCAAGCACCTGGCCGTCGTCGAGGACGAGAAGTTCACCGTCTGGCTGTCCGGCGCACCGCTCGGTGAGCCGTGGGCGAGTCTGGGCGGTCCGCCGCCGGGAGACGACGACGACGTCTGGGTGTTCGGCTCGGCGGCAGACGACTCACCCGAGGAGCTCTACGCCCTCTACGACGGGGCAGTGCAGCGCTCCCACGAGCGACTGGCCGCCGCACTCGCGAACGGTGGACTGGATCAGGAAGTCGACATCCACTGGGGTGACCTCGGGCATCTGAGTCTGCGTCGCATGCTGTTCGACCTGCTCGAGGAGTACGGCCGGCACACCGGCCACGCGGACCTGCTCCGGGAAGCCGTCGACGGCCGGGTCGGCGAGGACCCGCCCGGAGACTGGCGACCGGTGGGCGCGACTTGGTTGACCGGCTGATCCCCTTACGGCGTCAGCCGAACTCGCCGTCCTTGGGCGGCTCGAACTCGTTCTTCGCCAGTTCCTCGACGTTCACGTCCTTGAACGTCACGACCTTGACGTTCTTCACGAACCGGGCCGGGCGGTACATGTCCCAGACCCACGCGTCCGACATCGACACCTCGAAGTAGACGTCGCCGTCCTCGCTGCGGACCTGGAGGTCGACGCTGTTCGCGAGGTAGAAGCGGCGCTCGGTCTCGACGACGTACTTGAAGATCGAGACGACGTCTTTGTACTCACGGTAGAGGGCGAGTTCGATCTCGGACTCGTACTGCTCCAGATCTTCGGTGCTCACGTCCCGTACCTCCCCAGATGGGCGACTCTCGCGGCGATCACGTTGTCCCAGGCCTGGCGATGATGCTCGCTCGGTCCGTGCTCGTTCAGCGCGGCCTGGTGTTCGGCGGTGCAGTAACCCTTGTGCGTGGCGAAGTCGTACTGCGGAACAACATCGTGCAGTTCGACCATGATGCGGTCGCGAGTGACCTTGGCGATCACCGACGCGGCGGAGATGCAGGCCGCGACGCGGTCACCTTTCCACACTGCCAGCCCGGGCACGCCGACGCCGTCGACACCGAACCCGTCGGTCAGGACATAGGCCGGCTCGACGGGGAGTTTGCGCAGGCTCCGCCGCAGCGCCTCGATGTTCACCCGGTGCATCCCCAGCCGATCACACTCCTGCGGTGAGGCGATGACCACCGACCAGGCGACGGCACGGGCGACGATCCGCTCGTAGCAACGTTCGCGCGCCGCGGCGGTGAGCAGTTTGGAGTCGTTGAGTTCGTCGATCTCGCCGCGACGTCCCTCGGGCAGGATCACCGCAGCTGCGACCAACGGCCCGGCGCAGGCACCACGACCGGCCTCGTCGGCACCGGCGACGGGTGTCAGGCCGGCACGGGCGAGGACCGCCTGATAGGCGTACAGGCCGGCTTCGGGGCGGACGACGAACCGGCGGGTCAGACCCGCCGCGGTGCTGGCCGGCATCAGCTTCACCGGCGGCGTCGGTTGTTCGAGCGGTTGGAGCGGCGCGGCCACGCGGGCAGTACCCAAGCGGCCGCGGCGGCGGTGAGGATGTCGGAGTCGGCGCCGCCGGTTGAACCCGGAGCACCGGGAGAACCGACGCCCGGTCCGACGGAGGCCGGTGCGACCGCGACACCCGACGCGGCCAGCCCGGCCTGTTTGAAGGTGTCCGGCGTGGTGAAGCGGGTGGCGCGGCTGAACGGGTAGACGAGTGCGACCGCACGGCCGACGACCGCCGAGTCGGGGACCGTACCTCCACCCGGTGACCCGAGGTGCGCGCGCGAGTCCGCGGAGTTGCCGCGGTTGTCGCCCATCACCCAGAGGTGGCCCTGCGGCACGGTGACGGTGAAGTTCGTCGTCGACGGCTCGGCGCCCGGGAAAAGGTAGGTCGACTCGTCGAGCGCATGCCCGTTGACGGTGACACGGCCCTTGGTGTCGCAGCAGGCCACTTTGTCGCCGCCGACGCCGATCACACGCTTGATGTAGTAGTCCTGGTCGAGCGCGGTGAACCCGACGAGACCGCCGATGTGGCGGCCCAGCTTCGACAGCGGCGTGTTCGACTGGGTCGCGGACTGCTGCTCGTCGTACTGCTCCTGGGTCATCCAGAGCCCGATGACGTTGAACACCACGATGTCACCGCGGTGGATGTCACCGAACCGGTACGACAGCTTGCTGACGACGACCTTGTCGTTGGGAACGAGGGTGTTCTCCATCGACTCGGACGGTATGTAGAACGCCTGCACGATGAACGCCCGGAGGATCAACGCCAGCACGAATGCGACGATGACGAGGAAGGGAAGCTCGACCCAGAAGGACCGTTGCTTGCGGGGGGGTCGGTTGCGCTTCTGCCCGCGCGCTGACGAGCGACCTGCCACGGACCCCCCGTTCGAACCAACGTCGCCGGCCACCGGAGAGTCGACCGCGGCCAGTCCGTCAGCCTGACCGGATGACCCGGTCGCGTCGGTTGTCATAGATCGGGCAGCTTATCCGCCGCCGGGTTGCCGGGGCGGAACCACACCACGGGAATCAGCGGACGACGATGTCGCGCTTTTCCTTGATCTTGGCGGCCTTGCCGCGCAGACCTCGGACGTAGTACAGCTTCGCCCGACGGACGTCGCCGCGGGTGACGACCTCGATCTGCTCGACGATCGGGCTGTGCACGGGGATGACGCGCTCGACGCCGACACCGAAGCTGACTTTGCGGACGCGGAACGTCTCGCGGATGCCGTCACCCTGACGGGCGATACACACACCCTGGAAGATCTGGACGCGCGAGCGCGTGCCCTCGATGACCTTGACGTGCACCTTGAGCGTGTCGCCCGGGCGGAAGTCAGGGATGTCGATGCGCAGCTGTGCGGCGTCTACGGAATCTAGGGTCTGCATGGTTCTCCTCGGCGTGCCACAGGTCACGGTCGGTCAGAGCGAGCGGATGCTCGCGGTGCGAATGGACGGTCCGCCGCCAGCCGGACACCGATGCGGAGGCACCGGCGGAACGACGTGGTGAACCGGAGGGTGCTCCCCCTGTGGCAGGAGCGGGAACCGGTGGACGGACCGAGGGTCAAGTCTGCCACAGCGGTCGCCGGCGCGGGAAATCGCCGCCGTGACCGATCAGTCCTTTCGCTCGACCGCGTAGCCGTGCTCGGCCAGGAACGCGATGTCCTGACCGGTGAGAGCATCGGGCGGCAGCGCGGCCAGCAGCTCGGGCCGGCGCCACGCGGTGCGCAGAAGCGACTGCTGCCGGCGCCACCTGGCCACCGCGCCGTGATCACCCGAGTGCAGGACGTCCGGCACGGTGCGGCCGTTCCAGTCCTTCGGCTTCGTGTAGACGGGATACTCGAGCAGGCCGGGCCCGTTGTCACCATGGGATTCCTCCGACAGCGACGCCGGGTTCCCGAGAACGCCGGGAAGCAGCCGGGTGACAGCCTCGATCATGACGATGGCGGCGACCTCTCCGCCGGCGAGGACGTAGTCGCCGATCGACACCTCGACAACGTCGATATCGAGGTCCTCGCGGGCCCAGTCGACGACGCGGGCGTCGATGCCCTCATAGCGTCCACAGGCGATCAGCAGGTGCGAGCGGGCCGCCCAGGCCTCGGCATCACGTTGGGTGAACGGGGTACCCGACGGGGTCGGGACCACGAGCAGCGGACGGGACGCAGGCGCGGCGACCGAGCCCAGCAGCGCGGTGATCGCCGCGGCCCACGGCTCGGGCTTCATCACCATGCCGGCACCTCCGCCCGCCGGGGTGTCGTCGATGGTGCGGTGCCGATCGTCGGTCCACCCGCGCAGGTCGTGGACACGCACATCGACCAGTCCGGCCTCGGCCGCCCGGCCCAGCAGTGACAGCCGGAGCGGTTCGAGGTAGGCCGGGAAGATGGTCACGGCGTCGATCCGCAGCGGTGGCGGCACGTCCGAGGCGTCGGATCCGGCGCCGGAGCCGACGGGTGGATAGGTCACTCGTCGAGGTCCAGCAGGCCCTCGGGGGCGGAGATGGTGACGCGGCCGGGCCCGTTCGCGTCGGTGACCCGGACGTCGACGACGATCTCGGCTACGAACGGGAACAGCAGCTCGCGCCCGTCGGAAGCGATCACCGACAGCGCATCCTGGAGCGGCAGGTGGATGACCTCACGGACCTCACCGATCGGCTCGCCGTCGGTCGTCACGGCAGGCAGGCCGATGAGCTGATGGTCGTAGAACTCGTCCTCGTCGTCGGGCCGGTCCGAGATCGGGACCTGCGCCATCAACAGGCTGCCGCCGATGTCCTCGGCGGCGCCGCGGTCCTCGATCCCGGCGAAGCAGACGAGGAGGTCGTCGTTCTGGGGGCGTATCGACTCGAGGATCAACGAGCGCCGGGTGCCGTCCCGCTCGCGTTCGGCGACGATGCTGGCGCCCTCGACGAAGCGGCGTTCGGGCTCGTCGGTGCGGATCTTCACGACGACTTCGCCGCCGACGCCGTGCGGGCGGCCGATGCGCCCGATCACGACCTCGACGTGCAGTTCAGTGCGTGCTGAGTTGCTCACGTGCCGACGACGGGTCAGCGACCACGCAGATCAACGAAGTCGATGCGCGGGGCGCGGGCGTTGCCGTTGAGCGCGCCGACGACGGTGCGCACCGCGGTGGCGGTACGGCCGCCGCGACCGATGACGCGACCGATGTCGTCCGGGTGTACCCGCACTTCATAGGTCTCACCGGTACGACCGGCGCGCAACCGCACGCTGACGTCGTCGGGATGATCCACGATCGCGCGGACCACGTGCTCGATGGCCTCGTCGATCACGGTCAGCCCTGGTCGGCCGGCGTCTGCGCGACAGCAGGCGCCTCCGGCGGCGTCGCGTCGGCAGGAGTCTCGGCGGTGCCCGCCTTAGGCGCGGCCGCCTTCTTGGTGACGGCCGGGGCGGACGCGAGTGTGCCGTGCGCCGCGGCGAGTGCCTCGTCGTAGCGGACGCGCTTGTTCGGGCGCTCGGCGATGAGGCGCAGGGGCGGCGGCGCAGGCTCGCCCTTGAACAGCTGCCAGTCGCCGGTGGCCCGGAGGATCGCCTGCACGGGCTCGGTCGGCTGGGCGCCGACGGAGAGCCAGTACTGGACCCGCTCGGAGTTCACCTGGATGTGGCTCGGCTCGGATTTCGGGTGGTACTGACCGATCTCTTCGATGGTCTTGCCGTCGCGCTTGACGTGCGAGTCGGCGACGACGATGCGGTAGAACGGAGCGCGGATCTTGCCGAGGCGCTTGAGTCGGATCTTGACGGCCACGAGTGGGTGGTCTCCCTTGGGTGCACGGTATGGGTGACGGTCCGTCGCCGTGTAGGGATGACAACGGTGTGGACCATCGGGTGGGGCGGACGACTGCAGCGTGAGAGGCGCTGCAGAGGCACGCCAGCGGGTCATTCTGCCAGACACACCCGCTCCGGAGCGAACGCGCCGATCGACGCCTGCGCCGACGACCTCGCGGGCGGTCGGGGACACTGTCATGGTGACCGGTCGGACCGAGCTCGACACCGCTGCAGGCACGCCGTCGGGCGGGCGGACCGTAGCGCCTGCGATCGCCGTCGCCGCCGACGTGGCGGCCGTCGTCGCGTTCGTCCTGATCGGCCGGCGGAGTCACGCAGAATCCGACTCGGTGAGCGGCCTGTTCCACACGGCGTGGCCGTTTCTCGTGGGTGTGCTGATCGGCTGGCTGGTCGCACGGGGTTGGCGCGCGCCGGCGTCGATCCGCACGACCGGCGTCTTTGTCTGGCTTGCCTGCGCGGCGGTCGGCATGCTGTTGCGTGCCCTCTCGGGGCAGGGCGTGGCCGTGTCCTTCGTCGTCGTCGCCACGATCGTGCTCGGCGTCTTCATCGTCGGGTGGCGGCTGGCCACGCTGCTCGCCGTCCGGCGGCGGGACCGCCGACTCTGACCTCCTCCTGCGCGCACCACTGGTCATCAGGTGGGCGGTCCGAGCGGGAATGGACGGCCGCGCGTCAGGGTTGGGCGTGATGATGCCCAGTCCCCTGTGTTCACCGCGTCCGAGGTCACTTCGTCCTAGGTCACCGCGTCCGAGTGAGCGGTCGCGATGACCGTCTCGACGAGCAGCGAGGTTCCGGCCGCCGTCGGCTTCCGCTCCCAGCGCGGCCCCGTTCTGATCGCCTTGATGCTCTCGAGCGCCCTCGTCGCGATCGACAGCACCATCATCGCGACCGCGGTCCCCTCGATCGTGCAGGACCTGGGCGGCTTCAGTCAGTTCCCCTGGCTGTTCTCCAGCTATCTGCTCGCGCAAGCGGTGTCGGTACCCATCTACGGGAAGCTGTCCGACCTCTACGGCCGTCGGCCGCTGATGTTCTTCGGGATCGGCGTGTTCCTGCTCGGCTCGATCCTGTGCGGGGTCGCGTGGAGCATGCCCGTCCTCATCGCCGCTCGGGTCGTACAGGGTCTGGGCGCCGGCGCGATCCAGCCGATCGCGCTGACGATCGCCGGCGACATTTACACGGTCGCCGAACGGGCGCGCGTGCAGGGCTACCTCGCCAGCGTCTGGGCGATCTCCGCGGTGATCGGACCGACCCTGGGAGGGGTGTTCTCGGAGTTCGTCTCCTGGCGCTGGATCTTCTTCGTCAACCTGCCGGTCGGCGCGCTCGCGACCTGGATGCTGGCCCGAGCCTTCCACGAGAACGTCACGCGCCGGACCCACACGATCGACTTCGCCGGGGCCGGCACGCTCACCATCGGTTGCTCGCTCCTGATCCTCGGGTTGCTCGAGGGCGGCGTGGCATGGGCGTGGAACTCCCCGATGAGTCTCGCGCTGTTCGCCGTCGGCATAGCCCTGCTGGTCTCGTTCACGTTCATCGAACGCCGTGCGGCCGAACCGATCCTGCCGCTCTGGGTGCTGTCCCGGCGCATCCTCGCGGCAACCAGCCTGGTGTCACTCCTGGTCGGCGGGCTGGTGGTCGGATTGACGTCGTACGTGCCGACCTACGTCCAGTCGGTGCTGGGCTTCGGCCCACTGGTGGCCGGTTTCGCGCTGGCCACCCTCACGATCGGCTGGCCGCTGGCCGCCGCCCTGGCCGGGCGTCTCTACCTTCGGATCGGCTTCCGCGACACCGCCCTGATCGGCGCCGGCATCGCCTTGCTCGGCACATTCCTGGTGACCCGGCTCGACGAGCAGAGCAGCGTGTTCACGGTGGCCGCGTTCTGTTTCGTCCTCGGCCTCGGCATGGGCCTGATTGCCAGCCCGACTCTGGTGGCGGCCCAGTCGGTGGTCGGCTGGGATCAGCGCGGTGTCGTCACGGGCACCAATATGTTCGCCCGCTCGGCCGGTAGTGCGATCGGCGTCGCAGTCTTCGGTGCCATCGCCAACACCCGGCTCGCGCTGCGTCTCGATCACCCGCCGAGCAATGTCGGGGGCCGGTTGCCGGCGAACGCCGACGCCGCCAGCGAGGCGGTCAGGTCAGGGTCGATCGCCCCGGCCGGGGTGCAGGATTTCGTCCGCGGTGCCCTGACCGATGCGACCCATCACGTCTTCGTCGGTGCGTTCGTCGCGGCCGCCGTGATGGCTGCGATGGTTCTGCTGATCCCGCGCCGGACGCAGGAACTGGTCGAGGACGAGACCCCGGCGACGACGGACTGACCCGGCTTCGACGGGTCCCGCCGTCAGCGGCTGGTCGAGCGGCGGTACTGCCAGTTGGCCAGCGGGACGAACACGATCAGGACTCCGACTGCCCAGATCAGCGTGTACGTGATCGGATGCTGCAACGTCCAGACGGTCGGTTCCGGCGTGCCCGGCGGGATGTTGCCGAACAGCGTCCGGGCCGCCTGGGTGACCGACGACACCGGATTCCATTGTGCGAACACCTGCAACGGCCGTGGCATCGTGTCGATCTGGACGAACGTGTTGGCCAGGAACGTCAGCGGGAAGATGACGATGAACGACGCGTTGTTCACCACCTCCGGGCTCGGCACCAGCATGCCGACCCAGGCCATCACCCATGAGATCGCATAGGCGAAGACGAGAAGCAGCACGAAGCCGAGCAGTCCTTCCCAGAACGACGTACGGATACGCCAGCCGACGATCAGGCCGGTCAGTGACATCACCGTGACGACGATGACATTGTTGGCGACGTCGGACAGGGTCCGGCCGGCGAGCACCGCGCCGGGCGACATCGGCAGCGAACGGAACCGGTCGATGATCCCCTTCTTGACGTCCTCGGCCAGCCCGGCCCCGGTGATGGTGGCACCGAAGATGACGGTCTGGGCGAAGATGCCCGCGATCAGGAACTCGCGGTAGGCCGCGCCGCCACCCGCCTTGTCGATCGCACCGCCGAAGACGTAGGCGAACAACAGCACGAACATGATCGGCGAGAGCGTCGTGAAGACCAGCAGGTCGGGAACCCGCTTGATCTTGATCAGGTTGCGCTTGGCGACGACGAGCGCATCGCCGGTGGCGCTGAGAAGACTCATCGGGTGACCTCCGCGTGGGACGCTGGTTCGGGTATCTCGTCGGCGTCGTCCTCGACTGCCGAGTGACCGGTCAGACTGAGGAAGACGTCGTCCATGGTCGGTCGTCGCAGCCCGACGTCGTCGAGTTCGATGGCGCGATCGGCCAACCGCCGGAGTGCCTCGGTGAGAACCGCCGGACCGCCGCTGACCGGGAGCACGAGGCTGCGCGAATGCGGTTCGACGATCGCCGCCGCGGTGCCGAGCGACTCGATGGCGGCGCGCGCCGGCTCGAGCTGATCGGCGACGGAGACGGTGAGCTCGAGCCGTTCGCCGCCGACCTCGGCCTTGAGTTCGTCGGCTGTGCCTTTGGCGATCACCAGGCCGTGGTCGATCACGACGATCTCGTCCGCGAGCCGGTCTGCCTCCTCGAGGTACTGAGTGGTCAGGAGCAGCGTGGTGCCGGCGGACACGAGCCGCGCGATCACCTCCCACATGCCGATGCGGCTGCGCGGGTCGAGCCCGGTGGTGGGTTCGTCGAGGAACAGGACAGGCGGCGAGGCGACCAGCGCGCCGGCGAGGTCGAGCCGCCGGCGCATGCCACCGGAGTAGGTCTTGGCCGGACGGTCAGCAGCGTCGGCGAGGTCGAACTGTTCGAGGAGCTCGCGCGACCTGGACCGGGATTTCGAGCGGCCGAGATGGTAGAGCCGGCCGATCATGTCGAGGTTCTCGAAGCCGGTGAGGTACTCGTCGACCGCCGCGTACTGGCCGGACAGCCCGATGTTGCGGCGCACGTCGTGCGGGTGCTTGCGGACGTCGATGCCGGCGACCTCGGCGGTGCCGCTGTCGGGGCGCAGCAGCGTGGTGAGGATGCGCACGGCTGTCGTCTTGCCCGCGCCGTTGGGTCCCAGCAGTCCGAGGACGGTGCCGGTGCGGACGTCGAGGTCGATGCCACCGAGGGCGGTGACCTTGCCGTAGCGCTTGGTCAGGCCGGAGGCCCTGATGGCGTACTCGTTGTCGAATGGATGGGTGCCGGTCGGTCTTCGAGTGCGAGCGTGATCGGGCATGAGCGCGACCGTACCGGCGACGTCCGACAATGCGGGAACTGTTTACCGACGCCATACCGATCGTCGGGCACGAACACACCGGGTGAGCCAATCGGGACTTTTGCACCTACCGATCGGGCGCCCGCGGATCTTCACTGAGATCAAGAGGTGATCGATATGCCGACGGGTCCGGATCAGACGTCATCCAGCGTGGATCTCTACTGGCTGCCGCTCGGAGCAGGCGACCGGTTCCCCACCGTCGCGTGGAGTGGCCGTCTCTACGAGGTCCTGGCTGCGGCGTCGGGTCGCCGGGCCCGCGCCCCGCTGTTCCATTCACTTCTCGAGGTCCACGTCGACGGCAAGCGGTGGGTGATCGAGATGGCGCCCGTTTGGCACGTGGCCGAGGCGTCGCGGACGGTCGTCTGCGAGGGCGCCGTCGGCGTGCCGTGGCTGCGCCGGTCGAGGTTCTTCCGCTACGGCGTGCACGTCTCGTGCGACGGCGACATCCCGGATCTGTCGCACGCGGTCGGCGGCCCTCGACGGATGAGTTCCAAAGACGGTCGTGCCCACGCCGTGCTCGACCTCGCGGCCGGCTTCCCGACGTCCACGTGGGGCTTGGACGAGTTGCACGCCGGCGAGATGTGGAACTCGAACTCACTCACGTCGTGGTTGCTCGCACGTAGCGGGCACACCCTCCTTTCGCTGTCTCCACCTGTGTACGGCCGGGCGCCGGGCTGGTCGGCCGGGCGGGTCGTCGCGGCGAGGCACGACACCGCCGCGTCCGGGCGTAGGTCACTCGTCCCCGCAACCCCGGACCTGGCCACCGGTAAGCCGCCGAACCAGAATCCCTCACCAGGTAACGCGAAACCTCCCGGGTGTGCGGTTGCTGGTCGCTGCGCGACTGTTGACTCCCGGCCAGGACGAAATGCGCTCGGATGGCGTTGCTGGTCAGGGCGTTGCTCGCTTCGGCCGGCTGGCCGTTAACGGGTTGCTCAGGGGTCGATCGTCGACGACATGTCACCGCGGTTGACGGATTGTTAATGCCTGGTTGAGGATTGGGCGTCGGTGGATTGTCGGTGGTCGGGTCGAGCGTGATGGGTATGTCGATCACCACCCCACCCGTGTTGGACCATCCGGTCCTGACCGCGTTGGATGCTGTGGTCGACGCCGTGATGCCCGTGAATGGTCCGGGTGCGGTGGACTGGTTCCGGTTCACCGACAAGGAACGCCTCGACGTGATGCGTCGGATCCTGCAAACCCGCGCCAGCGTGGATGCGCTGGTCGCTCAGGCGATCGGGCACCTGGATCGTGACGGTGTGTCGAACGCGAAGGGTGTGTCCGCACCGCGAACTGGCTCCGCAGTACGAACCGCCTTTCCCTGGGTGCGGCACGGGGTGAGGTCGCCGCTGGGCGTGCGCTGACGGGCCGGTTCACCGCCACCGCTACCGCGCTCGCCGCTGGGGAGATCTCCGCGGAGCAGGCCCGGGCGATCGTCCGGACCCTCGACGACCTGCCACCCGACATGACCGATCAGCAGGTCGCGGCCGGTGAAGCGTCGATGCTCGGCTACGCGAGCACCCTGGGTCCGCGGGAACTCGACACCCTGTCCCGCCGTCTCCTCGACGTCCTCGCGCCTGAGATCGCGGAGGCGAAGGACGCCGACCGGTTGGAGAAGCAACGCCAGCAGGCGGAGCGGACCCGGTTCTTGACGATGGGTAACGACGCTCACGGCTCCACCTACGGCAGGTTCAAACTCGGTGTCGGCGACGGCGAAGCGTTGCGCGCGGTCATCGACGCGATCGCGAAACGTGACCTGGTCGGGGACGACATCACCGCTAGCCACGGTGACCTGCGGACCATGGACCAACGCCGCGCCGACGCGCTGGTCGAACTGACCGGCGCCTACCAACGGTGCGGGGACGGGCCCGCGAACGGCGGTGACCGACCACGGGTCAACCTGCTCCTCGACTACCGAACTCTCGTCGACGGACTGGCACCCGCCAGGTTGCTTGATTCCGGTGACCAGATCACCGCCCAACAAGCACGGCAGCTGGCGTGTGACGCCGACATCCTCCCCATCGTGTGCAACGGTCACAGTCAACCGCTCGACGTCGGCCGCCAACAACGGTTATTCAGCGGCGTCCTACGGCAGGCGCTGGCGGTCCGCGACGGTGGCTGCTGTTTCCCCGGCTGCGATCGGCCACCGCGGGACTGCGACGCCCACCACATCATCCCCTGGTGGCACCACGGCGAGACCGCGCTGAACAACGGCGCCCTCCTGTGCCGGTTCCACCACCAACACGTCGAACCGGGTGGCACACACGGCACCGATAGCCAGGACCATCAGCGATGGATCATGCGCATGAGCCCCGACGGTTACCCCGAAGTCATTCCACCCACCTACGTCGACGACCACCAAGCACCCAGACGACACGAACGCTTCCCCACCCGCCAATAGGAACAGCCGATCCGGATATACGGCGTCTGGACCCGGCCCGCACACAACGCGAGGCCAGGTCCTTCGCCAGCCACTGACCGATGCGCCTCCATTAGGCTCACACGTCCCGGATCGTTTGCACCTGAGCCCCACCGACCCCCAAGCGGAGCCACCGAATGTCAGCCACTGATACCTCGAGCCAGGCCGTCCTGATGGACGGCACCACGCTCGCCCGGACCATCGTCGGGGCCACCGCCGTCCGTGCCGCCAGGTTCGCCGAGCTCGCCGGCCGACGCCCGTGCCTGGCGACGGTCCTCGTCGGGGACGACCCGGCCTCGGCGACTTACGTGAAGATGAAGCAGAACCGTTCACGCAAGGCAGGCATCGACTCCCGGCACGTGACGATGCCGGAGTCCTCGACCACCGAAGAGGTGCTCGCGACCATCACCGCCCTGTCGGACGACCCGGGAGTCGACGGCATCCTCCTGCAGCACCCGGTCCCCCCGCAGGTCGACGAGCGGGCCGCGTTCGAGGCGATCGCGCCCGGCAAGGACGTCGACGGCGTGACGATGCAGTCGTTCGCCGCGATGTCGCTCGGCGGCATCGGCCAAGGTGCCGGATTCGCGTCCTGTACCCCGGGCGGCATCATGACGCTTCTCGCCGCCTACGACGTTCCGCTGGCCGGAGCACACGCGGTCGTCATCGGCCGCTCGCCCATCCTCGGGAAGCCGGTGAGCATGCTCCTCCAGGGCGCCGACGCGACCGTCACCATGTGCCATTCCAAGACCCGTGACCTCGCCCGCCAGGTCCGGCAGGCCGACATCGTGGTCGCCGCGGTCGGGCGGCCGAACTTCGTCCAGGGCGATTGGATACGCCCCGGCGCGGTCGTCATCGACGCCGGTTACAACGCGGGCAACGTAGGCGACGTCGACTTCGACGCCGCACTGCCGGTGGCCGGAATGATCACGCCGGTACCCGGCGGCGTGGGCCCGATGACGATAGCGACGCTGCTAGAGCAGACCGTGCAGGCAGCGTTCATCCAAGCCGGCCTGACGGAGTAGCGAAGCGGCCAAGGCCCGGCCGCCCCCCGGGTCAGCCGACGACGAGCCCGCGCAGCACGATCCTCTTCGGTGCGGCGACCACGCGGGTGTCGCGCCGTGGATCGTCGTCGTAGAGGACGAAATCCGCTGGCGCGCCCTCGATCAACCGGTCGGGCATCCCGAGCCAAGCACGGGCACCCCACGACGTCGCCGCGAGCGCATCCAACCTCGACAACCCCACCTTGTCGACCAGAGCGTGCAACTCCGCTGCGATCAACCCGTGCGGAAGCATCCCGCCGGCATCCGTGCCCGCGTAGATCGGCACCCCGGCATCGTGGGCACGCCGCAACGTCGTGTCAGCACGCGCATACAACGCCCGCATGTGCTTGGCGTACACGGGAAACTTGGCCTCGCCCTGGTCGGCGTAGCGAAGGAAGTTCCCGATCTGGAGCCGCGTCGGCACCAGCGCGACCTGCCGCGCAGACATCTGTTCGATCACCGCGTCGTCGATGCCGGTGCCGTGCTCGATCCCATCCACACCCGCGCCGACCAGCTGCGCCACCGCTTCCTCGCTGAAGGTGTGCGCGGTGACTCGCGCACCTTCTTCGTGTGCGGCCGTGATTGCCAGCGTGAGCACGTCGGTCGGCCACAACGGCGACAGATCTCCTGTCCTGCGGTCGATCCAGTCGCCGACGATCTTCACCCAGCCGTCTCCTCGACGTGCCTGCGTCCGCACTTCCTCGACCAGGGCTGACGGTTCGACCTCGGCGGCGAAGTTTCGGATGTAACGCCTGGGCCGCGCGATGTGCCGTCCTGCCCTGATCATCCGGGGCATGTCAGCACGCTGATCCATCCATCGTGTGTCGGCTGCGGATCCGGCGTCCCGCAGCAACAGCGCGCCGGCATCCCGGTCGGCGACTGCCTGCGCCTCCGAGGTGGCCCGATCGACCGCTCCCCCGGAGTCGAGTCCGACGTGACAATGCGCATCGACCAAGCCGGGCAGGACGAATCCGCTCCCCAACGTCATCACGTCGTGGGGCCGCTCGTAGGTGACGTGGCGATCCGCCACGTAGAGATCACGAACCGCGCCGTCGGGCAGCACCACAGCACGCACGTGCAACGCCGGCGCGACCGCGCCGGCGTTCGGTCCTGCGGCCACTACCGGCGCGGACCCTTGGGGAGGCCGGGCTGGCCGCCCTGTTTTCCGAGAAGGTCGGTGAACTGCTTGGGCAGCTCGAAATTCTCGGGTAACTCCGGTGCCGAACCGACCGAACCGACCGAACCTGCCGACCCCGCCGGCAGTGCTGCCTGCTCGGCGGCGCGGACGGCCGCAGCCTGCTGCTGCGCCAGTCGCTTGGCCGGATTACCCGAGGCGCGGGTCGGCTTGGCCTTCTTGCCGCCTTTGAGCTGCTTCTTCTTGGCGCCGCCACCCATGCCCGGCATTCCCGGCATCCCGGGGATGCCCTTGCCGCGGGCCATCGCGCTCATCATCTTGCGTGCCTGCATGAACCGCTCGACCAGGCCGCCGACGTCGCTGACCGTCGTGCCCGAACCGCGGGCGATCCGGAGCCGTCGGGAGCCGTTGATGATGCGGGGGTCGTCCCGTTCCGCGGGGGTCATCGAGCGGATGATCGCCTCGATGCGGTCGACCTCGCCGTCGTCGATCTCGCTGATCTGGTCACGCATCTCCGACATCCCCGGCATCATCCCGAGGAGCTTGGACAGCGATCCCATCTTGCGGACCGCCTGCAGCTGACCGAGGAAGTCCTGCAGCGTGAGGCCGCGCTCGGTCTGCAGTTTGCCGGCCATGGCGGCGGCTTCGTCCTGGTCGAACGCCTTCTCGGCCTGCTCGATCAGCGTGAGCATGTCGCCCATGTCGAGGATGCGGCCGGCCATCCGATCGGGGTGGAAGACGTCGAAGTCAGTCACCTTCTCGCCGTTCGACGCGAACATCACCGGACGTCCGGTGACCTGCCGGATCGACAGCGCCGCGCCACCGCGGGCATCACCGTCGAGCTGGGTCAGCACGACACCGTCGAACCCGACGCCGTCGCGGAACGCCTGTGCGGTGGTGACGGCGTCCTGGCCGATCATCGCGTTGACGACGAACAGGATCTCGTCCGGCTGGACCGCGTCGCGAATGTCGATCGCCTGCTGCATCAGCTCGGCGTCCACACCCAGCCGGCCCGCGGTGTCGACGATGACGACGTCGTGCAGACGGTGCCGGGCCTCGGCGACGCCGTCGCGGGACACCTTCACCGGGTCGCCGATGCCGCCGCCCGGCTCGGGGGCGAACACCGGCACACCGGCCCGCTGCCCGACGATCTGGAGCTGGTCGACGGCGTTGGGACGCTGGAGGTCGGCGGCCACCAGGATCGGTGTGTGCCCCTCGCTTTTGAGCCAGTAGGCGAGCTTGCCGGCGAGCGTGGTCTTCCCGGCCCCTTGCAGACCCGCGAGCATGATGACCGTCGGCGGCTTGCCGAACCGGATCCGGCGGGTGTCGCCGCCGAGGATCGTGACGAGCTCGTCGTTGACGATCTTGACGATCTGCTGGGCCGGGTTCAGCGCACCGGACACCTCGGCACCCTTGGCGCGCTCGCGGACCTTCGCGACGAAGTCCCGCACCACGGGCAAGGCCACGTCGGCCTCGAGCAGGGCGATCCGGATCTCCCGGCAGGTGGCATCGATGTCGTCGTCGGAGAGCCGGCCCTTGCCGCGCAGGTTGCGGAAGGTGGCCGAGAGACGATCGGACAGGGTGTTGAACACGTGTGGTCCTCGCAGGAAAGGCAGTCTCGGGCTCGTCGAGCCCGATGTGATGGAGCGTCGCGGTGGTCGCGACAGACTATCCGCCCCGTCGCGAGGGGCCGCCGGTCACGCTCACCGACGGTCGTTCACCGGGTTGGGGCGACCGGCTCGGGGCCGGATCGTCCTCGGACGGAACGTGCGGAGTGAGAGCGAGCAGGACCGCCGTCACGAGCACGGCCGCCTCGTCCGCCGGCAACGGCTCGCCGCCGGGATCGGTGAGGTAGAAGACGTCCACGGCCTGGGCGCCGAGGGTGGCGACGTGCGCCGAACGGACGTCGGCTCCACCTCTGGCCAGCGTCCTCGACACCACGTGCAACAGACCGGGCCGGTCCGGCGCGCGCACCTCGAGCACGGTCGCGGTGTCGGAGGCCTCCGGGACGAGACTCACGTGCGGGGCGAACGCCTGCCCGCCGCTCACGGCCGCATCCCGTCGCGAGAGCCGGCCGGCGACGGTGTTCCCGTCGTCGCGCAGGGCGACGGCGATCCGCTCTCGCAGCAGCACCGGGTCGATCTGCGGCGCACCGGACACGAGCCACTCCGACACCCCGACGCCACCAGAGGGATAGACCGATGCCTGTCTGACCGCCAGCCGGTCGAGGGCGAGCACACCGGCGACGGTGCCGAGCACGCCGATGCGATCGGGTACGGCGACGATGAGCCGCGCCAGATCGCCCTCGGGTTGGACCCGGACACCGACACCGCCCGGGCGGTCGGGAATCTCGATCTCCATACCCCGCGGAGACGGCAGCACACCGCTGGTGAGGTTCGCCCGCACCCTGCGGACCAGGGCGGTGATCAGCGAGAACCGCCAGGCACTCGACGCCACCGGCCCGGTTGCCCGGGCATCGGCGAGTGTCAGCGACTCGAGCATGTCGAGGGTGTCGACGTCACCGACCGCCGCCATCGCGGCCTCCACCGTCGCCGGGTCGTCGGCGTCACGGGTGGTCGCCAGCTGAGCGAGAAGCAGGTGGTGACGCACGAGCCGTTCGATGCGCTGCGCGTCGGGCTCCTCGAAGCCCCACCGCCGGGCGACGTCGTAGGCGACGGGAGCGCCGATGCCGGAGTGGTCGGAATCCAGACCGCTGTCCTCGGCGTCGACGTCGACGTCGGGACCCTTTCCGATGTCGTGCAGCAGGCTCGCGACGACGAGTATGTCGGGGCGGCGGACGCTCTGCTGATCGGCTGCAACCCGCATGCACGTCTCGATCAGATGCCGGTCGACGGTGAACCGGTGCACCGGCGACTGCGGGGGCAACATCCGCACCCGCGACCATTCGGGCAGCCACTGATCGATCACACCGGCCTGGTCGAGCGCCTCCCACACGTCAGGCAGCCCGGGCCCGCTGCCGAGCAGGGCGCACATCAGCCGGCGTGCCTCGGCCGGCCACGGGAGCGGGATGGGCGCCGCCGTCCGCGCCAGCCGGACGCAGACGGCGTCCGACAGCGGCAGCCTGGCCGCGGCTGCGGCAGCCGCCGCGCGGAGACCGAGAAGGGCGTCGGCCTCGGGCGAGGCGTCCGGATACAGCACGACCTCCCCGCCGATCGCACCGACGCCCGGGGCGAGCGGCTCGAGGCGCGGGCCGGCCGGACGGAAGCCGGTCCGCCCGCGCTGGACCGGGCGGGGAGGCGCACCGAGAAGTGAGTCGACCCGCCGCCAGGTCGTGTTGGACACGTGGGCGAGGCTGCGACCGGCGGTGTAGACGTCTCGAAGGAGTGCCTCGCGGTCGGCCAGGCCCACGATGCGGGCGACGTCGGCACCGACGTCGGCCACCAGTTTGTCGCTACCGCGCCCGGTGGCGACGTGCAGCGCGTCGCGGATGTCGAGGAGCCGTTCACGTGCGGGTTCGACCACCTGGTGCGGCACGTCGACGAGCCACGACTGAACCAGCGCGCGGAGGGCGACCGCGTCGCGGAGTCCCCCGTAGGCCTCCTTGAGGTCCGGCTCCGCGAGGTGGGCGAGCTCACCCACCAGGGCGGCCCGGGCACGGACGGAGTCGCGCAGCTCGGGAAGACGCTTGCGCGAACGTCGCCGCCAGTCGGTGGTGACCGCCGCCCGCAGCTCGACGGTCAGTTCGGGATGGCCGACGACGTGACGGGAGTCGAGCAGGCTCATGGCCGTGCGGACGTCGGCCTCGGCGTTGGTGATCGCCTGCTCGACGGTGCGGACGGAATGGTCGAGCTTGTAGCCGGCGTCCCAGAGCGGGTACCACAGCGCCGCAGCGAGAGCGTCGACGCCCTCGGCGTCCGCGGTATGGAGCAGGACGAGGTCGAGGTCGCTCCCGAACGAGAGCTCTCGCCGCCCGTAGCCGCCGAGGGCGACGATGGCGAATGCGTGCGGGGCAAGTCCGAGCCCGGTGCGGGCGGACGCGAAAAGCCGGCCGAGAACGTCGTCCGCGGCATCAGCACGCTGATACCGGGCGACCTGCCCGACCGGCTCGCGGTCTGTCATTACGCCCCCTGGTCACTGTGGGCACGATCACCCCGCGTCGCCGACCATCGCTGTCACGGCCGGCGCACTACATGAGCCGGCGCACTACATGAGAGCTCCCCGGCCGACCTGGTGTGGTCCAGGTCGGCCGGGGAAGTCATGTTTCACAGAGCGGCGGCGTCCCGCTCACCGGTACGCACGCGTACCAGCGTCTCGACCGGCATGACCCACGCCTTGCCGTCACCGATCTTGCCGGTGTTGGCGGCCTTGACGAGGATGTCGAGCACGTCAGCGGAATCCGCGTCCTCGACCACCACCTCCAGCCGGACCTTGGGCACCAGATCGACCTCGTACTCCGCACCGCGGTAAACCTCGGTGTGGCCCTTCTGGCGCCCGTAACCGCTCGCCTCGGACACCGTCATGCCGGTGACCCCGAAGGTCTCGAGCGCCGCCCGGACGTCGCCGAGCTTGTGCGGCTTGATCACCGCGGTGACGAGCTTCATGCGTTGACCTCCTGCTGAGTCGAGCTGGAAGCGGCGTGCGAGCCGACGAGCGCACCCGAGGGCCCGCCACCGAATCCCGAGCCGGAGGGGATGTCGTAAGCGGCCTCACCGTGGACGTTGATGTCGATGCCTTCGACCTCGTCCTCGGTCGGGATCCGCCAGCCCATGGTCGCGTTGAGGATGAGGCCGATGATCGTCGTGACAACCCCCGAGAAGATGATCGCGGACACGGCCACGATCGTCTGCACGAGGAGCTGCTGCGGGCCGTGACCGTAGAAGATGCCGGTCGCGGTGTCGAAGAAGCCGACACCCAGGGTGCCGATGATCCCACCGACGAGGTGGACGCCGACGACGTCGAGCGAGTCGTCGAAGCCGAACCGCCACTTCAGCCCGACCGCCAGGGCGCAGACGCCACCGGTGACGATGCCGAGGAAGAGCGACCCCATCGGTGAGAGCACACCACAGGACGGTGTGATCGCGACGAGGCCGGCGACGACACCGGAGGCGGCACCGAGGCTGGTGGCGTGACCGTCCCGGATCTTCTCGACGACGAGCCAGCCGAGCATGGCCGCGCAGGTGGCGGTGGTGGTGTTCATCCAGACCAGGCCGGCGGTGCCGTCGGCGGCGAACTCGGATCCGGCGTTGAACCCGAACCAGCCGAACCACAGCAGGCCCGCGCCGAGCATCACGAACGGGATGTTGTGCGGCCGCATCGGGTCCTTACGCCAGCCGACGCGCTTGCCGATGATGATCGCGAGCACCAGACCGGCGACGCCGGCGTTGATGTGCACGACCGTTCCACCGGCGAAGTCCCTCGGGATCACGTTGGTGAACCACGAACCGAGCGGGCCGTTGCCGGACAGCAGGCCGCCGCCCCAGACCATGTGGGACATCGGGAAGTAGCAGAACGTCGCCCACAGGCCGGAGAAGACGAGCCAGGTGGAGAACTTGGTGCGGTCCGCGATCGCTCCGCTGACCAGTGCCACCGTGATGATCGCGAACGTGACCTGGAAGGCCACCATCACGAGCGCGGGGACACCGGCTGAACTGGCGAGGCTGTTGGCCAGCCCGTTCGGGTCGGCGTCGGTCGGCAGCAGACCCCGCATGCCGAAGTGGCTGAACGGATTGCCGATGATCCCGGCCTTGCCGACCTCCGCGCCGTCGACCGTCTTCGTTCCGAAGGCGTCGGTGGCGAACGACATCGAGTAGCCCCAGAGGACATACACCACGCCGACGACTCCGATCGACCCGAAGGACATCATCATCATGTTCAGGACGGTCTTGGATCGCGTCATGCCGCCGTAGAAGAACGCCAGACCAGGCGTCATCAGCAGCACCAGGGACGCGGACGTCAGCATCCAGGCTGTATTACCGGCATCCAATTTCATGGAGCCTCCTCGAGCGAGGGTGGTGCGATGGACAGGGGGATCGGGACACGAGTTCGCAGGCGCGAACGAGCAGGGTTTCCAGCGGGGGCAACGGTGACCCGGTGACATGGAGAGTGACCGTGCTGTGTTTCACCCGCCGGTCGCCTTTGTTTCCGCTTTGTGAACTGTCCGGGGTGCGACGGCACGGATGTCGCAAACAACGGCGGATGTCGGCCCGCGGGCCGAAACGGTCACCCGAGCGAAATCGGTCGACAACTGCGCGTACCCGGCAGCATCATCCGCTCATGACGTCACTGGTTTCCCATACCTCGTTCGATGCGCTCGATTCCTACTCCCAGTCGGAGTTCTGGTGCCAGGTCCTCGGCTATTCCGAAGACCCCGACGACCCCAACCTCCCCGAACACGAGGAATGCATGATCTTCTCCCCCGACCGGACCCACCGGCTGCTGTTCATCGCGGTACCCGACGCGAAGCAGGTGAAGAACCGAGTCCACCTCGACCTGTCCCCCGCCGACGGGGCCACCCGCGATTCAGAGGTGGAACGGCTGGTCGCGCTGGGCGCCACCGTGCTCGCCGATCGGGTCCGGCCGAACGGGAGCGGCTGGCTCACCCTCGGCGATCCCGAGGGGAACGAGTTCTGCGTCCTGCGCAGTGCGGCCGAGATCGAGGCGGCCCACCGAGCGGATTGAGCCTCACTCGCAGGACCTCGCCGCCCACGACTTCACGAGAGCCGATCCGTAGACGCTGAGCGGCAGCCGCACTGACGCCGCGGCTGCGGGCGTACGGTGCTCCTCGTGCCGCAATTCAGAATCCGCCAGGCCGCCGAGCTCCTCGCCATCAGCGACGACACCGTGCGCCGATTGATCGACGTCGGGACCCTCGACGCCGACACCGACGAGGCCGGCCGCAAGGTCATCGACGGCGCCGCGCTCGCCGCCTACGCGCGGGCCAACGCGGCCGCCGGTGCGCCCGACCCGTCCCACGTCGGGCGATCGGCACGGAACCGCTTCGTCGGTCTCGTCAGCAAGGTCGACATCGATGGCGTCATGGCCCAGGTCGAGATCCAGTCGGGTCCGCACACGGTCGTCTCCCTGATGAGCAGTGAAGCGGTGCGCGAACTGAAGCTCGAGCCCGGCCAGATCGCCGTCGCCGTCGTCAAAGCCACCATGGTCATCGTCGAAACCCCCGGAGGATCGTCTTGAGTCGTCGTCTTCCCGTCGTCGCAACCGCGGTCGCCCTGCTGACCGCATCCGTCCTGATGGCGGGCTGCGGGTCGGGCGGCAAGACCGCGTCGACCAGTCCCAGCACCGGGGCATCGTCCGCCGCGGGCACTCTGACCGTCTACGCCGCCGCGTCACTCAAGGCGACGTTCACCGAACTCGGCACCACCTTCACCAAGGAGAACCCCGGCACGACGGTGACCGTCAGCTTCGCCGGCTCGTCCGACCTGGTCGCCAATCTCATCGGCGGTGCACCGGGTGACGTCTTCGCGTCCGCCGACGTCGCCAACATGACGAAGGCGACTCACGCTGGGCTGGTGATCGGCACGCCGGTGAACTTCGCAACGAACACGCTGGTGATCGTGACCCCGCCCGGCAACCCGAAGAACATCGCGTCGTTCGCCGACCTGGCCAAGCCGGGAGTGCAGGAGGTGGTGTGCGCGCCGCAGGTGCCGTGCGGGGCCGCGGCGGTCAAGGTGGAGACCGCGACCGGGGTCAAGCTCTCGCCGGTAAGTGAGGAGCAGTCGGTCACCGACGTCCTCGGCAAGGTGTACGAGGGCGCCGACGCCGGGCTCGTCTACTTGACCGACGCCAAGACCGCCGGGGACAAGGTGAAGACGATCGACTTCCCAGAGTCGAAGGACGCGGTCAACACCTATCCGATCGGCGCGCTGAAGTCGTCGAAGTCGCCGGACGCGGCGGCGAAATTCGTCGCGTTGGTGACAGGTACCGAAGGTCAGAAGGTGCTGGCGGACGCCGGGTTCGCGCCTGCACCCTGAATCCATGGAGCACCCACCGCCCGGCGGCGACGACCGATCTCGTCCCGACCGGTCCCGCCGTGCCCCGCGGACGGCGTCCGGGCTGCCCGGGTGGATCTTCGTGCCCGCCGCGATCGGCGTCCTGTTCGTCCTGCTTCCCCTCGTGGCCATCCTCGCGCGGGTGCAGTGGTCGAACTTCTGGTCGCTGATCAGCTCGACGTCATCGGTCGCCGCGCTGGAACTGAGCCTGCGGACGTCGACGGCCAGCGCAATCACCTGCGTGGTGCTGGGAGTTCCGATGGCGCTCGTGCTCGCGCGGTCGAGGCTGCCGGGGCTACGGGTCGCGCGCTCGTTCGTGCTGCTGCCCCTCGTCCTCCCGCCGGTCGTCGGCGGGATCGCCCTGCTCTACACCTTCGGACGACAAGGCCTGCTCGGGCACTCCCTCGATCTGATGGGCATGCAGATCGCCTTCTCCACAACGGCGGTGGTCATCGCTCAGACGTTCGTCGCACTCCCCTTCCTCGTCCTGAGCCTGGAAGGCGCACTGCGAACGGCCGGCCGGCGCTATGAAGCGGTTGCGGCTACTCTCGGCGCCCGGCCGACGACGGTCCTGTTCCGGGTGACGCTCCCGTTGGTGCTCCCCGGCCTGGTGTCCGGGGCGGTGCTGGCGTTCGCGAGGGCGCTCGGCGAGTTCGGGGCGACCCTCACCTTCGCCGGCAGCCTGCAGGGCGTCACCCGGACACTGCCCCTCGAGATCTACCTCCAGCGCGAAACCGATCCGGACGCCGCGGTCGCGTTGTCACTGGTGCTCGTCGTGGTCGCCGTGCTGATCGTCCTCGTCACCCGCGGTCGTGCGAGCGGGGGATCGCTGTGACATCGCCGTTGGGAGGGCTCGCCCTCGAGGCGACGATGAGGGATCGTGACTTCGACGTCGATCTGAACCTCGTACCGGGGCAGGTCGTCGCCGTCCTCGGTGCCAACGGTGCGGGCAAGTCGACGCTGCTGCGGCTGATCGCCGGTCTCCTCCGCCCGGACACCGGCCGCATCGAGCTGGACGGGCACACGTTGGTCGACGTCGCGCGGAGCATCTGGACACCGCCGCACCGGCGGGGCGTCGTTCTCCTCGCACAGGAGGCGCTGCTCTTCCCGCACCTCAGCGTGGCCGCCAATGTCGCGTTCGGACCGAGGAGCCGGGGTGTCGGGGCGCGTGCGGCCAAGGCGCGGGCGACCGAGTGGCTGACCGCGGTCGACGCGGTCGAGCTCGCGGACCGACGGCCGTCGCAACTCTCTGGTGGTCAGGGACAGCGCATCGCCATCGCCCGGGCGCTGGCCGCGGACCCGGCGCTGTTGTTGCTCGACGAGCCGATGGCTGCCCTGGACGTGGCGGCGGCGCCCGCACTCCGGATGCTGCTCAGGTCGGTTCTGCGTGGCACCGGCCGCACCGCGGTGCTGGTGACGCACGACATCCTGGATGCACTGTCGCTGGCGGACCGGCTCGTGGTGATGCAGGACGGGCGCCTCGTCGAGGACGGTCCGACGCGGTCGGTGCTGACGCAGCCGCGGTCCCCGTTCGCCGCGCGGATCGCCGGGGTCAACCTGCTGGGCGGCCGGGCCGACGTCGACGGGCTGACGACGCGCGGCGGCCTCCACGTCCGGGGACTGCTCGACCCGGCGTGCACCGTCGGTGCCGCCGCGGTCGCGGTCTTCCGGCCGAACGCCGTCGCGGTCCACGTCGGGCCGTCCACCGGCAGCCCGCGCAACTCCTTCCACGTCACCGTGACCGAACTCGAGCCACGCGGCGACGTGATCCGGGTACGTGCGGTCGACGTCGGCGACGCCACGACGACCCTGCTGGCCGACGTCACCGTGGCTGCGGTCGCCGATCTGGAGCTTCGGCCGGGTCTCGACGTGTACTTCGTGGTGAAGGCCACCGAGGTGAGCGTGTACTCCTCGGCCGCCTGACCAGGCCGCTCGATCAGCCGCCGCTGGTCATCCCAGGAGGGCGTCGACGAAGTCGGCCGGGACGAACGGCGCCATGTCGTCGGCACCTTCGCCGAGCCCGACGAGTTTGACCGGCACTCCCAGCTCCTGCTGCACCGCGAAGACGATCCCGCCCTTGGCCGATCCGTCGAGCTTCGTCAGGACCACGCCGGTCACGGCGACGATCTCGCCGAAGACCCTCGCCTGGACGAGGCCGTTCTGGCCGGTGGTCGCATCGAGCACGAGCAGCACCTCGGTCACCGGAGCCTGCTTCTCGACGACGCGTTTGATCTTGCCGAGCTCGTCCATCAGTCCGGCCTTCGTGTGCAGGCGCCCAGCCGTGTCGATGATGACGACGTCGGACTCGCCCTCGATGCCGGCGCGCACCGCGTCGAACGCCACGCTTGCCGGGTCACCGCCTTCGGGACCGCGGACGACCGGCACCCCGACCCGGTCTCCCCAGGTGGCGAGCTGCTCGGCGGCGGCGGCGCGGAAGGTGTCCGCAGCGGCCAGGACGACGTCGCGATCGTCGGCGACGAGCACCCGGGCGAGCTTGCCGACCGTCGTCGTCTTGCCCGTCCCGTTGACGCCGACCACCAACACCACCGCCGGCTTCTCGCCCCGGACGGTGTGCAGCGACCGGTCCGAGTCGGGACGGAGCGCGGCGATCAGTTCCGCGCGCAAGGCGGCGCGGGTTGCGGCAGGTGTCGCGATGCCTTCGACCCGCACGCGCCGGCGAAGCGCGTCGACGATCGCGGTGCTCTGGGTGACGCCGACGTCGGCGGTCAGTAGGGTCTCCTCGAGGTCATCCCAGGTCTGGTCGTCGATCCGGTCCCGGGACAGCAGTTGGAGCAGGCCGCGGCCGAGGGCGGTCTGCGAGCCGGCGAGGCGACCGCGCAGGCGCGTCCAGCGGTCGGCCGGTCGCTCGGGTCGCTCCACGGCCGGCTCGCTGACGACGGGTTCGTCGACAAGGGTGTCGTCGCCGCTGTCGAGCAGGTCGTCCAGGCCGGCGGTGGCCGCGCTCGAATCGGTCGCGGCGGTGGTGACGTCGTCGGTCGTGGTGCTCGGCGATCCCGGCGGGAGCGTGGCGGTGTCGGCTCTGCGGGTCAGCTCGCGCGATCTGCGGGCGACGACGATGCCGACGCCGACGCCGACGGCGGCGAGAACGGCGATGGCGAGGACTATCCAGTAGGGCAGGGTCACGCCCGGGAGTCTCTCAGACGGCGACCGGCACCGAGGTGAGGCCACCGGACCGTCGCTCGCTGATTGCCACCCCCGTGGTTGCCGAGACGGGTGCCGGTCCCATCACGTCGGTGAACGGACCCGGTCGCGCGGACAGGTCGTCGTACCGGCCGCGGTCGACGATGCGTCCGGCGTCGAGCACGATCACCTCGTCGCACAGGTCCAGGCCGTCGTGGGTGTGGGTGATGAACAGGACCGAACGGTCGTCGGTCTCGCGGAGCAGGTCGGCGGTCAGAGCTGCCGCGGCGAGCGGGTCGAGGTGCTCGGCGGGCTCGTCGAACACCAGCACCTGATGCCGCGCCAGCAGCAGCCGCGCGAGCGCGAGCCGCTGGCGTTCCCCACCGGACATGGTGGCGCCGTGCTCGCCGAGTGGGGTCGCCAGACCCTTCGGAAGCGCGTCCAGCCATCCGTCCAGACCGACGCGGGTCAGCACCGCCCGCATCTGCTCGGCGGTGGCGTCCGGGTCGGCCGGGCGCAGGTTCTCGGTGATGGTGGTGTCGAAGACGTGGGCGTCCTGGGTGAGGAGCCCGATCACGCCGCGGAGGTCGTCACCGGCGAAATCCGCGACGTCGTGGCCGTCGAGAAGGAAGTCACCGCCGGTGGTGTCGAGGAACCGGACGAGAACGGACGCGAGGGTGGACTTGCCCGATCCGCTGGGCCCGACCAGCCCGACCCGTCGGCCACCGCCGAGTTCCAGGTCGATGCCGTCGATGCCGTCACGGTCGACGGTTCCATCAGGCCCGGACGGCCAGCGGGCGGAGACGTCGCGTAGGCGGATGCGGTGCTGGTGGACTCGAGTGGGCCCGTCGCTGCGCGCCACGCCGAGCCCGGCGCGTGGCAGCGTCCACTCGGGAATCGCCAGCACCCGTGGCTCGGCCGGGTCGTCGACGGGATCGGGCAGCCGGTCGAGCTCGTCGAGCCGTCGCAACGACGTCCGGACCTGTTGCCAGCGGGTCACCGCAGGGGTCACCGCCGAGACGACCTCGTGGACGGCGAGCGGCAACAACACGATGACGCCGAGTTCGACACCCGCGAGCTGACCGGACGCGACGGCACGCGCGCCGAGCAGGAGCTCGCCGAGGACGGTCAGGCCGACGACGAGGGTCGTGACGAACCCGGCGAAGGCATCCGTGCGGATGCCGCTGCGTGCGCCGGCGGCCAGGTCGGCATCGGCGGCCATCACCGCATCGACTCCCGCGCCGGCGACGCCGTAGACCCGTAGCTCGTCGGCCGCGGCCAGGTTCTCCAGGACCGCCGCCGCCATGGTGCCGCGGGCGGGCGCGATGCGGACCTGCGCGCGTCCACCCGCACGGGCCACGACCGCCGGCAGCAGCACGCCGGTGACGACGACGGACGCTCCCAGCAGCAGCGCTCCGACCGGCAGCACGGTGTAGGTCAGCCCGACCGCGGCCAGCGCGATGACGAGCGCGGCGCTGACCGGGACGAAGACCCGCACGGTCAGGTCGACGACCGCCTCCGTGTCGGCGACGACACGCGCGATCATGTCGCCGGTGCGCATCACCGAGCCACCGAGCAGCCGCGCCGATCCTGGGAACAGACGCTCACACCGCCGGTACACCGCTATCCGGACGTCGCCCAGCATGCGCAACGCGGCGTCGTGACCGATGAGCCGCTCGGCATACCGGAACACGCCCTTGCCGATGCCGAACGTGCGGACCGCGACGATCGCGACCATCAGATACAGGACCGGTGGCTGCTGCGCGGCACGGGCGAGGAGCCAGGCCGAGACGGCCAGCAGTCCGACACCGCTTCCGGCGGCGAGCGTGCCGAGGAGGGTAGACAGCAGCACGCGAGGTGCCGCGCGACGGATCGGGGTCTCGAGAATGCTCATCGGGCGACCAGTTCGCTCAGATCCGTGACGTCGGTGAGGTCGACGACCCGATCAGCGGCGGCGCTCGTCGCTGCCCGGTGGGTGACCATCAGGACGGTGACGGCGCTCGATGACACGTCACCGGCCCGGTGACCGTGCAGTCCGGCCAGCGCGGTGCGGATCACGGCGTCCTCGGTGGCCGGATCCAGGCCGGCGGTGGGTTCGTCGATCAGGGCGAGCCACGCACCGCCGACCCGGACGCGGACCAGCGCACGCGCCAGCCCGACGCGACGGCGCTCACCTACCGAGAGTCCCTCGCCACCCTCGCCGACGTCTCGGGACGGATCGAGCTCGACCGCGCCGGCGCTGACCAACGCGTCCCGGACGTCGGCGTCCGCGGCCCCCGGGGTGCCCAGCCGGACGTTCTCGCCGATCGTGCCAGCCAACAGTGTCGGACGCTGCGGCAGCCAGGCGACCCGGCGCCGCCACGCATCGAGGTCGAGGCTGTCCAGAGCGGCACCGTCGACGAGCACGGTCCCGCGGTTGGGCGAGACGAGGCCGAGCAGCATCGCCAGCACCGTCGACTTTCCAGAGCCGCTCGGCCCGGTGAGGGCGACGGTCTCCCCCGCCGCCAGCTCGAGGCAGAGACCGCGCACAGCCGGGACGGTCCGTCCCGGGTAGGTGAGACCCACTCCCTCAATGCAGATCGTCGATGCTCGGGGCCGGTCGACACCACCGGTGGTCGACGGCCGGACCGGCGAATCCAGTACCTCGAAGGCCCGTTCCGCGGCAGCGAGGCCGTCCGCGCTGTCGTGATAGTGAACGCCGACCGCCCGCACAGGCAGGTAGACCTCGGGTGCGAGCAGGAGAACGAAGAACGCGGTTCGCAGATCGAGGTGCCCGTCGATGAGACGGAGGCCGATCGCGACGGCGACGAGTGCCACCGAGAGGGTGGACGCGATCTCGAGCACGAGGGCCGAGCAGAACGCGAGCCGCAGCGTCCCCACGGTCTCGGACCGGTAGGCCTCGTTGGTCTTCTCGAGCCCGCGGACCTGAGCTCGTGCCCGGCCGAAGACCTTCAGCGTCGGCAATCCGGACAGCAGGTCGGTGTAGTGGTGGGCGAGTCGGGCGAGGCTCGACCAGCGGCGGCGTTGCATCGTGCGCGTCGCCAGTCCGATGAGCACCATGAAGACGGGAATCAGCGGCAGGGTCACGCCGATCGTGATCGCCGACGTGAGATCGACACGCAGGATGGCGATTCCGATGACCAGCGGTACCACGCACGCGGCGACCAGTTGCGGAAGGTATCTGGTGAAGTAGCCGTCGAGGCCGTCGAGCCCACGGACGAGGAGGGCCGTCACCTCGCCACTGCTGGCGTCGCGCGTACCCGTCTGGCCGCCACCCGAGGTCGGTCCGGATGCGGGTTCGGAGACGAGCACGCGGTGCGCGATGGCCCTACGGAGCGAGGACTTGGCCCGGGTGGCGGTGGCGCCGGAGGTCATCGACACGATGCCGGTCAGGAGGGCTCGGGTGAGGATGATCACGACCAGGATGGCCACCGGCTCGACGACCGATCCCGTGCTCACACCGGACCGGATGGTCAGTGCGAGCGCGTCCGACAGCACCCGGGCCTGAGCCACCACGAGCAGGGCGGTGGCGAAGGCCACCACGGTGAGGACGGCGAGTTGCCCGGCGATACGACGGTCGAGCGTGAGCAGTCGCCGGTCCGGTCTTGCCATCAGGGTGCTGACACTGTTTCCGGCACCACCGGCGCCGGGCCGGCCACCGGTACCGGGCCTGACAGCGGCGCCGGGCCTGACAGCGGCACGGTGATGCGTTTACGGAACACCCAGTATGTCCAACCCTGGTAGGCGAGCACGATCGGGACGAATACCAGCGCGACGATCGACATGAACCTCAACGTGTAGGCCGACGACGAGGCGTTGGTCACCGTCAGGGACATCCCGTCGGCCAGGTTCGTCGGCATCACGTCGGGGAACAACGCGGCGAACATGGCGATCGTGGTGAACGCGATCGCCGCAGCCGTCCCGGCAAACGCCCAGCCGTCACGCCCAGCGCGGTTGGCCAGCGCCGCGGCCACGAAGGCGACCACCGCGAGAAGTGCCGACACCACGAAGCCCGCATTGCCGCGGACGGCGTAGCCGACGACGAAGAATGCGACGACGAGCACCGCTGAGACCGGGAAGACCTTGCGGGCCAGGCCATTTGCCCGATCCCGCAGGTCGCCGGTGGTCTTGAGCCCGATGAACACCGCCGCGTGCACGATGAACACCGAGAAGATGGCGATTCCGCCGAGGAGGGGAAACGGGCGAAGCAGCGTGAGGAAGGTGCCGACGAACTCCCCCGACTTGTCGATCGGCACCCCCGCGAGCAGGTTCGTCAGTGCGACTCCCCAGAGCACGCCGGGCAGCGCCGAGCCGATCACGATCGCGGTGTCCCACCGGTTGCGCCATGCAGCGTCCGGCCGCTTGTTCCGGTACTCGATCGCCACTCCACGAAGGATCAGGGCGAGCAGGATGATCAACAGGGCCAGGTAGAAGCCGCTGAACATGGTGGCGTACCACTCCGGGAACGCGGCGAACGTCGCCCCTCCGGCCGTCAGTACCCAGACCTCGTTGCCGTCCCAGAGCGGCCCGATGGTTCCGATCACGGTGCGACGTTCGGGTTCGTCCCGGCCGAGGACTCGCAGCAGCGCACCGACCCCGAAGTCGAACCCCTCCAGGACGAAGTAGCCGGTCCACAGCACGGCGATAAGGCAGAACCAGACGGTCGTCAGTTCCATGATGGTCGTCTCCGGTCAGTAGGCGAAGGAGAGAGGTGGGCCGTCGGACATCTCGGGATCCACGGAGTCGTCGTCGGGATCGGTCGGGACGATCTCCGGATCGAGACCCTTGGCCGCCGCGGCGAGCAACAGCCGCACCTCGACGACGGCGAGCACGGCGTAGGCGAGGGTGAAGGCGATCATCGAGGTCCAGACCTCGCCCGCCGACACGGTCGGGGAGACACCGGCCGAGGTCTGCATCAGCCCGAACACCACCCAGGGCTGGCGACCGGTCTCGGTGAAGATCCACCCGAACGAGTTTCCCGCCAGTGGGAGCAGGGGGGTCAGGATGAGCACCCGCGAGAACCAGGTGGCCGAAGCGGCCGGCACGCGCCCGCGGCGGGTGAGCCACAGTGCCCAGAAGCCGACCAGGACACTGATCATCCCGATGCCGATCATGAGCCGGAAGCTCCAATAGGCGAGCGGAATGTTCGGGGCGTAGTTCCCCGGCCCGTAGGTCTGCTGGTATTCGCGCTGCAGGTCGTTGATGCCGCGGACCTCCGCGGTCGGCGAGCCGGTGGCCAGGAATGACAACAGGTAAGGCACCTTGACCGAGGCGACCTCGCGGGACCCGTCCAGCGTGCCGACGGTGAAGATCGAGAACGACGCCGGCTTCTCTGTCGTGTAGAGCGCCTCCGCGGCCGCCATCTTCATCGGCTGGACCTGGGTCATCACCTTGCCCTGCAGGTCACCTGAGATCGCTACGGCGACGCCGGCGATGATCAGGGTGACCGCGCCCATCCGCATCGCGGTCCGGAACGCCTCGGTGTCGACGCCGGTGCGATGGACCAGATGCCAGCCGGCCACCGCAAGGACGACCGCGCCGGCCACCATGAACGAGGCGGCGATCTGGTGCGGGAACGTCACCCACAGGACCTTGTTCGTGAACACGGCGCCGATATCGGTGAGTTCGGCGCGGTTTCGCTGCGCGTTGAAGGTGTAGCCGACCGGGTGCTGCATCCACGAGTTGGCCGAGAGAATGAAGAAGGCCGACAGCTGCGTTCCGAGCGCCACCAGCCAGATCGTGGCCAGATGGACCTTACGGGGAAGCCGATCCCAGCCGAAGATCCACAGACCGATGAACGTCGATTCGAGGAAGAACGTGAGCAGGGCCTCGAGGGCCAGCGGGGCGCCGAAGATGTCGCCCACGAAGCGTGAGTAGTCGCTCCAGTTCATGCCGAACTGGAATTCCTGCACGATGCCGGTGACGATTCCCATCGCGATGTTGATCAGGAAGATCTTCCCGTAGAACTTGGTCAGCCGCAGGTATTTGTCTTTGCCGGTACGCAACCAGGCGGTCTGAAAGCCCGCGACGAGCGCCGACATGCCGATCGTGACCGGCACGAAGAGGAAGTGGTAGATGGTGACGATCGCGAACTGCCAACGTGCCAGGGCCAACGCATCCACGGGTGACGGAGCTCCTCTCGAGCCGGACCGACTATCTACTACACATCGTAGTATTCGAAGAGTAGTGCCGTCTCCGGGCACGCGGCAAAGGCCGAAAGTCCCGATCTGGTGAACACCGCATAGGCTGCTGGACGTGGTCAGCAGCCTGGGTGAGCTCGAACGCGAGGTCATGAACGAGCTGTGGTCCGCTCCGGGTCCGATGCTGGTGCGCGACGTCCACACCGCACTCTCGCGCGATCGCGATCTCGCCTACACGACGGTGATGACCGTGCTCGAACGCCTGTCCCGCAAGCAGATGGTCGAGCGCGATCTCGACGGCCGCGCCTACCGCTATCGCCCGGCCCAGACCAAGGACGCACTGGTGGCCGAGGCGATGTCCGACGCCCTCGACGGTGCCGGCGTGCACCGGACCGAAGCGCTCGTGCGGTTCGTCGACGGGATCACCAGCACCGATGCGCAGGCGTTGCGCGACGCGCTCGCCCGCGTGGAGACCAGCTCGCGGTCGGCTGCGGACACAGCACCGGGCGGACGAGCCGGGCGCCGATGACCCCGCTACTGCTGGGGATCCTCGCGGTGGTCCTCGCAGGGCCGGTACCGTCCCTCCTCGGCCGCGTCGACGCGCTCGCGTCGGTGCCGCGCGCCGCTGTCGTGCTCTGGCAGGCGGTCGCGCTGGCAGCCGTCCTGGCCGCCGTCGGGAGCGGCTTGGCGCTGGCTCTCCGTCTGGTCACCAGTGGCGGCCGTGCGGGTGGGCTCGCCCTCGGACCGCTGCGCGTCGGCGCGCATCTCGTCGTGCTGGCACTTACCGCGACCGTGCTCGCACGCTTGACCTGGGTGCTGATCACCAACGCACACAGGCTTCGCTCGATCCGACGCCGTCATCGCGACCTCGTCGACCTCGCCGGCGCGGCTGCGCGTGTCACCTCGGCAGCGGTGCCGCCAGGGGTCGTTCGGGTGCTCCGGCACGACGCCGCGACGGCCTACTGCGTCCCGGCACTGCGGCATCCGCGGGTGGTGGTCTCCGACGCGGCGATCGCCCGGCTCGACCGGGTAGAGCTCGATGCCGTGCTCGCACACGAGAATGCGCACCTGCATGCCCGGCACGACCTGGTGATCGAGGCGTTCACCGCGCTGTGGATCGCGTTCCCACGGGTGGTACGCAGTCGGGTCGCCGTCGAGAGAATCCGCGCGCTTCTCGAGATGGCCGCCGACGACGAAGCGGTCCGGATCGTGGGGAGGGTACCGATGGCTCGTGCGCTCGTCACCCTGGCCACCTGCTCGTCCGCACCTTCGGCACCCGGGCAGCTGCTCCCGCCAGACGGCGACGACTCCGCGGCCTACGGAACCTCGCAGGTGCTGCACCAGGTCGAGCGACTGGCCGGCCGGGGTGGGACACGAGCTTCGCGCCCGATGCTCGCGGCGGCTACGTATGTCGCGGCGGCCGGCGTCCTCGTCGTGCCCACTGTCACTGTCGCGATGCCCTGGCTCCGCGCCGCGTGGCGGATCGTCGGCTGACTCCCGACGGACCGTCAGCCGGACCGGATGTTCCGGCGGAGCCAACGCCTGGACGGGGTCCGCTGCGCTCAGCGTCGAGGCCGGACGAACGGCTCCGCGAGGTCGTCGGCCAGCCGGTCGGTGACCTTCTCGACCCGGTCGCTGACCCAGCCCGCACCGGGGATCTCACGATGCCGGCCCGGGTAGGCGACGAACACGGCGACGACGGCGGCGAGCACGATGGTGCTGGCGGTTGCAGTGACGAAGGCCCACATAGGGACTCACATCCTCGAACATGGCGGGTCGACACGTCGCCCGCGAACCGAACCTGGGGAAGGTGACCGCGCGCGAGGCGGTCCGCGCAGCTGTCCTCAAGTGTGCCAGCGAGATCGCTGCCGATCCGGCATTCCGCCAGGTCAGGCGTGGTGCGTCGGCCTGGCGGCCGGAGGTCAGCGATCGATGCTGGACATGTCGGGGTAACGCTCACCGACGACGGACGACCGCGGGACCGCGGCCGCCAGTGCGGCGAGATCGTCGTTGGTCAGGGCGATCGCCGCGGAGGCGACATTGTCCTCGAGGTAGCGGACCCGCTTCGTGCCCGGGATCGGCGCTACGTCGGGGCCCTGCGCAAGGACCCAGGCGAGCGCGAGCTGCCCCGCAGTGACGCCCTTGGCTTCGGCGAGGGAGCGGACGGCGGCGACCAAGGCCAGGTTGGCGGCCATGGCGTCCCCCACGAAACGCGGGTTGTGCCGGCGGAAGTCGTCCGCGTCGAGGTCGTCGGCGGAGGCGATGGTGCCGGTCAGGAAACCCCGCCCGAGCGGCGAGTAGGGAACCAGGCCGATGCCGAGCTGGCGGATCGCCGGCAGGATCTCGTCCTCGATGTCGCGTGTCCACAGCGAATACTCGGTCTGGAGAGCGGTGATCGGGTGAGTGGCGTGGGCCCTGCGGATCGTCGCCGCCGACGCCTCGGACAGGCCGAGCCGTCGTACCTTGCCGGCGGCGATCAGCTCGGACATCGCTCCGACCGTCTCCTCGATGGGCACGCTCTTGTCGACCCGATGCTGGTAGTAGAGGTCGATGTAGTCGACTCCGAGGCGTTCCAGGCTCGCATCGCAGGCGGCGCGGACGTACTCGGGGCTGCCGTCGATTCGCCGGTTCGAGGGGTTCTCCATGTCGCGGACGTTGCCGAACTTGGTGGCCAGGACGACACCGTCGCGACGCCCGGCGAGGGCCTTGCCCACGAGGCGTTCGTTGGTGAACGGGCCGTACATGTCCGCGGTGTCGAAGAACGTGACTCCGAGGTCGACGGCGCGGTGGATGGTGGCGACTGCCTCGCCTTCGTCGGCGGTGCCGTAGAACTCCGACATACCCATGCAGCCGAGCCCGATCGCCGAGACGTCGAGATCAGTGCCGGCGGCGGCGTTGCCGAGGGTGCGGGTACCGAGCTGCGGCGCCGCGGACGAGTCCGATGTGGGTGTTGTCACGGCCCCAGTCTCACCACGCCCGTGGCGACCGCAGGCGGCGGCCCCGTCACAGGTCGAGCAGGTACCGCACCTCCGGTGCGAGGTCGCGGCTGATCTCCGGCCTCGTCGCCGCGGCGCAGTCGACCTGCTGCGGGTGTGATCGCGCGACGAAGGAGACGTGCAGAATCCCGCCGACGCGCACCGCCGGTGTTCCTCGTCCCGCCGTGCCAGCAGCGGCCGTTGAACACGACCACGGTCACCGCCGTCCCGGTGACCAGGTCGCGTACCCGGATTCAGACGGCTGCGGGTTCGGGCTCGGACTCGGTGCGGCCGTCGCGCAGGCGCTGACTGATCACCGCGGACACCCCGTCGCCACGCATCGTCACTCCGTAGAGAGCGTCGGCGACCTCCATCGTGCGTTTCTGGTGGGTGATGACGAGCAGTTGCGAGTTGATCCGAAGCTCCTCGTAGATGTCGAGCAGCCGACCGAGGTTGGCGTCATCGAGGGCGGCCTCCACCTCGTCCAGTATGTAGAAGGGACTCGGACGGGCCTTGAACAACGCCACCAGGAACGCCACCGCGACCAACGACCGTTCGCCACCGGAGAGAAGTGACAACCGCTTCACCTTCTTGCCGGCGGGCCGCGCCTCGACCTCGACGCCGGTGTGCAGCAGGTCGCCGGGCTCGGTGAGCAGCAGCTTGCCCTCGCCACCCGGGAACAGCCGCGGGATGACGGCCTCGAACTCGCGCGCGGTGTCGGCGAACGCCTCGGCGAAGACCTGCTCGACCCGCTCGTCGACCTCTTTGACTATGCCGAGCAGATCCTCGCGGGTCTTGCGGAGGTCCTCGAGCTGTTCGGAGAGGAACTGGTGCCGCTCCTCCATTGCTGCGAACTCCTCGAGGGCCAGCGGGTTCACCCGGCCGAGCTGGGCGAGTTCGCGTTCGGCGGTGCGCAGCCGCTTCTCCTGCTCGTCGCGGACGAACGGTCGAGTCGTCGCCGTCGGTTCGGAGCCCTCGCTCTCGTGCTCGCCCTGCTGCTCACCCGCATCAGCCGGCTCCACCGGGATCGGCTGGTCGGGACCGTACTCCGCGACCAGGGTGTCGGGCTCGACCCCCAGCTCGGCCAGTGCGCGGTCGCGCAGCGCCTCCAGCCGCAGCCGTTGTTCGGCGCGGGCCAGCTCGTCGCGGTGGACGGCTTCGGTGAGGAGCTCCAGCCGGCCGCTGAGCTCGCGCGCCCGGCCGCGGAGCTGGACGAGGGTGGCGTCACGGTCGGCGCGGGCCTTCTCGGCCGCGGCCCGCGCCGTCGCCGCGGCGGCAATCGAAACGGTGAGCCGTTCGAGCGTGCGGTCGGCATCGAGCACGACCTCGGCACCGACGCGGGCCTGCTGTCGGCGGCGTCGGGCCGCGGCGGCTGCGCGCGCCAGGGCCGCGCGCTCGGCGGCTGCCGCACGACGGAGCGCGTCGGCACGGCCGATGAGGGCGGAGCCGCGTTCCTCGGCGGTGCGCAGGGACAGGCGAGCTTCCACCTCGGCGGCCCGTGCCCGCCGGGCCGCCGAGGCCAAGTCGTCGCGCAGGTCAGTGGACGGCTCCTCGGCGTCCGCATCCTCGGCGGCGCTGAGCCGGTCCCGCAGCGACTGTGCGGCCGTGTCGTCGGCGGCTTGCGCCGCCTCGGCCTCCGCGACGGCGCGTAGTGCACGTTCGGTGTCTCGTCGAGCCGCCTGGGCGATGGTGGCGCGGTTGCCGAGCTTTTCGGCGAGGGCGGCGAGCTCGGCGTCGGATTCGTGCAGGCGTGCCAGGGTGTCCTCGACGGCGGCCGCGGCCTCCTCCCGCTCACGCCGGAGGCGCGAGCCGGCGAACCGGTTGCGGGACAGGTCGTGCTCGGCGGCCTCGAGCTTGCGTCGAGCGTCGTCGAGCGCGGCGGTGACCTCGAGCAGCGTCGGCGCCTCGGGTGAACCACCGACGAGGATCCGGGCGCCGACGACGTCGCCGGCGCGCGTCACGACACGGAGATCGGGGCGTGCGCGCAAAGCCGAGCGCGCGGTGTCGAGGTGGTCGGTGACGGCGATGCCGCGGACGAGGCTGGCCAACGACCCGGCGAGCGTGCCGGCCACCGGTCCCGACGCCTCGACCACGTCGGCAAGCCAGCGGGTACCGGGCGGAGCGTCGCCGTAGCCGGCGGTCGATCGGTCGGTCGATCCGTCGGTCGACCCGTCGTCCGGACCGCTCGGTGGCGCGGCGACCACCAAGCCCGCGCGACCGGTTCCGTCGGACTTCAGCCGTTCGAGCGCATCGAAGGCATCCTCGACCGAGCTCACGGCGACCGCGTCGGCGGCCTCACCGAGTCCCGCGGCGACCGCTGCCTCCCAGCCCGGCTCGACCTGGAGCAGGGCGACGACCGAACCGAGCACGCCGCTCACCGCGTCACCGGCGGCGAGGAGCGAGCCGGCGCCGTCCTTACGGGTGGCGGCGAGTTCGAGTGCTTCGACGCGCGCGACCAGACCAGCGCGATCACGCTCACCGGTCCGTTCGGCGTCGGCTATGCCGGCCAGCTGGTCCTCGACATTCGACAGCCTGGCGACCGCCTGTTCGTGTTCGGTGTCGAGGCCTTCCTCGCCGGCGTCGAGGCCGGCCACGAGCGTCTCCGCGGCGGTGAACTCACGGGTCGCGTCGGCAGCGGCGGCCATTGCGATCGCGTGCTGCGCGCGCAACCTGGCGAGCTGGACCTCGCGTGCACCGAGGCGCTCGGTGACGGCCTGGACCTGACCGGCGAGGCGCGCCAGGCCTTCGCGCCGATCAGCGGCCGCCCGCAGGAGCCCGGCCACGCGACGGTCCTCGGCCGCGTGCGCGCGCTCGGCGGCATCGCGTCCGGTGACGGCGAGGTCGAGGTCGACCTGCAGCCGTTCGAGCTCGATCCGCATCGCCGCCTCGGCTTCGGCGGCACGCTCGGCGTCGGCTTCGAGCTGCTCGGGGTCGCGGCCCGGCCGCGCCCCGGCGTCCGCGATCTCGACGTCACCCTGCCGTGCGCGTTCGGCCGCGAGGCTGCGGATGCCGCGGATGCGTTCGGCGACGGCCGACAAACCGAAGAACAGGTCGGCGGCCGCAGCGAGTGCTGGTGCGTCGGCTCGCGCCGCGTCTTCCTCGGCCGCCTGCGTGCTGGTGACCTCGGTGAGCGCTCGTTCGACGAGGGAGCGTTCGTCGCGCGCGAGCTGCTCCGCAGCCCCGTCACGTTCGAGGTCACCACCGACGCGTGCGAGCTCGTCAGCAAGAAGCCGGAGTCGCGCGTCGCGGACCGTCGACTGGATCCCGGCCGCACGGCGCGCCACTTCGGCCTGCCGTCCGAGCGGTTTGAGCGCTCGGCGCAATTCGGTGAGGAGGTCGGACAGCCGGTTCAAGTTGGTCTGGGTGGCGTCCAGCTTGCGGATCGCTTTCTCCTTGCGCTTGCGGTGCTTGAGTACCCCGGCCGCCTCTTCGACGAAGCCGCGACGCTCTTCCGGGGTGGCGCGCAGGACCGCGTCGAGCTGGCCCTGCCCGACGATGACGTGCATCTCACGCCCGATGCCGGAATCGCTGAGCAGTTCCTGGACGTCGAGGAGCCGGCAGGCACTGCCGTTGATGGCGTACTCGGACCCGCCGTTGCGGAACATGATGCGGCTGATGGTGACTTCGGTGTAGTCGATCGGGAGGGCGCCGTCGGTGTTGTCGATGGTGAGAAGAACCTCGGCGCGGCCCAGCGGCGCGCGCTGCGCGGTGCCCGCGAAGATGACGTCTTCCATCTTGCCGCCGCGTAGGCTCTTCGCGCCCTGCTCACCCATCACCCAGGAGATCGCGTCGACGACGTTGCTCTTACCGGAGCCGTTGGGCCCGACGACGCAGGTGATGCCCGGCTCGAAGTGCAGGGTCGTCGAGGACGCGAACGACTTGAAGCCGCGGACGGTCAGGCTCTTCAGGTACAACGGGCAGGCTCCTTGGACATCGACGACGTGCTACCTGATCCAGGGAAGTGCTACCGCATCGGGGAAGCCGTGCGCGGCGTGACGGGCCCGACCTTACCGTCCGACCGGCTCCCGACGACGGAAGTGGAGGCGCGCCGAGCCCTCGGCGATGCTGCGAGCCGCCAAACCACTGCGGCCCCGACCGCGCGCCAGGGACGATGCCGTGCCCGGGACCTGGCACCATTACCGTCCATGAGTGACACCGCGGAACCCGATCCGGCGGCCGTGCCCGCATCGTCGGTCGATGCTCCATCGACCGCCAACCAGGACTACACCGAACGACTGACCCGACTCCAGGGCAAACGCTGGAAGAAGCTCCTGCACGTCCAGGCGCCGTGGCAGGCGAACATCGCGATGATGCGGCTCGGCCGTTGTCTGGACGTGGGCTGCGGGAACGGTCGGAACCTGGGGTACCTGCCCAAGGGGGCGGTGGGAGTCGACCACAACCGCTTCTCGATCGAGGCCGCACGCGACGCCGGCCACGAGGCGTACACGGTGGACGAGTTCTTCGCCGATCCCGCGCTGACGGCACCGGGTTGCTTCGACTCGATCCTCGCGGCGCATCTGGTCGAGCATCTGCAGCCGGCGGACGCCCGCGAGATACTGGCGAGCTACCTTCCGATGGTCAGGCCGGGCGGCCGGGTCGCCCTCATCACACCGCAGGAACGGGGCTACGCCTCCGACGAGACACATGTGACGTTCACCGACTTCGCCGCACTGCGCAAACTCTCCGAGGACCTGGGCCTGCGTGTGCTCAGCGCCCATTCGTTCCCGTTCCCCCGTCGTGCCGGGAAGCTGTTCATCTACAACGAGTTCCACGTCATCGCCGAGGTCGCGCACTAGCGTCCGTCGCGCCGGCGTTCTACCAGCGTGGTGCGCGGGGGGTCCGCTGGCAGTGCGGGCAGTAGTGCGACGAGCGGTTCATGAAGGCCGCCCGCCGGATCGGTGTTCCGCAGCGAGGACACGGCCGGCCCTGCTGGCCGTAGGCGGCGAGGGTCCGGTCGAAATAACCGCTCTCGCCGTTGACGTTCACGTAGAGACTGTCGAAGGACGTTCCGCCGGCGAGGAGCGCCTCGTCGAACACGGAGCTGACCGCGGCGACGAGCTCGACCACCTGGCCGCGGCGTAACAGCGAGGCGTCCCGTGCGAAGTGCAGCCGGGTCCGCCAGAGCGCTTCGTCGGCGTAGATGTTGCCGATGCCGGAGACGACCGTCTGGTCGAGCAGGACCCGTTTGATGCCGACGTGCCGGCTGCGGATCTTCGCCACAGCCGCGCCGAGGTCGAACAACGGATCGAGCGGGTCCCGGCCGATGTGGGCGAGCTCGTGCGGGAGCTCGGCGCCGTCGACGCTGATGGACATGCCGCCGAACGTGCGCTGGTCGAGGAACCAGCAGGTGCTGAGCTGGCCGGTTGCCGGGTCCAGCAGGCGCAGCCGGACGCGCAGGTGGGAGTGTGTCGGTTCCGGGTCACCCGGGCCCGGTGGTTCGGGGAAGCGGAACTGGCCGCTCATGCCCAGGTGGGTGAGGAGAGCGTCTCCCGAGGACAACGGGAGCCACATGTACTTGCCCCTGCGGGACACACCGGTGATGGTCTGGCCGATGAGGGCGTCGGCGAAGTCGAAGCCCTCGGCTTGACGGCGGGTGGCCCGCAGGTGCAGGACGTCGACACCGAGGATGCGACGTCCGACGACGCGTGGGGTGAGACCGGCTCGAACGGTCTCGACCTCGGGAAGCTCCGGCACCGCGCCGCGTCAGCTCGGAACGTAGTTGGGCGACTGGTGCCGGAAGTAGGCGTTGTAGACGCCGGAGTAGGCACCTCCACGCGCGAGCAGCCCACGGTGGGTGCCTTCCTCGACGACACGACCGTGGTCGAGGACGAGGATGCGGTCGGCGTGCTCGATCGTGGAGAGTCGGTGGGCGATGACGATCGACGTGCGGCCGGCCAGGACGATGTCGAGGCCCTCGGAGATCTGGGCCTCGGTGAGGGGGTCGACGCTGGCCGTCGCCTCGTCGAGGATGACCACGGACGGGTTCTGGATGAGTACCCGAGCCAACGCGACGAGCTGTCGCTGACCCATGGAGAGTGACCGCCCGTACTCCCCCACGTCGGTGGCGAGCCCGTCGGGGAGCACGTCGATCCAGTCACCGCCGCCGACCCGCCGCGCGGCCTCGGCGACGTCGTCGTCGCTGGCGTCGGGCTTCGGATAGCGGATGTTGTCGGCGACCGTGCCGGAGAACAGGAACGGTGACTGCGGCACGATGCCGAGCTGCGACCGGTACGCGGGCAGGTCGAAGGAGCGGACGTCGCGGCCGTCGATCAGCAGCCGACCGCGGTCGAACTCGTAGAACCGGCAGATCAGTTTGCCCAGCGTCGACTTGCCGGCGCCGGTGTGACCGACGATGGCCAAGGTCTCGCCGGCCGGGATGGTGAGGCTGAAATGCTCCAGCACCTTCGTGTCGGCGGTGTAGCCGAAGGTCACGTCGTCGAACTCGATCCGGCCCGCGAGCCGACCCGGATCGAGGTCGTCGGTCTGGACGACCTCAGGAGTGGCGTCGATGAGGGAGAAGATCCGCTCGGACGCACCGAGTCCCTGCTGGAACTGCGACCAGAACGAGGCGATCGACGTCATCGGCATCCAGAACAGCATCACGCTCTGGAAGAACAGGAACCATTCGCCGGCGGTGATGCTGCCACCGATGACCTGCCGGCCACCCACGTAGACGAGCAGCACCGTTCCGAGGCCGGCGACGCAGAACAGGATCGGGAAGATCGCGGAGAAGACGAGCCCCTGGCGCAACGTCACCGCATAGGACTGGTCGTTCACCGGCGCGAAGTCGTCGTAGAGCGACCGTTCCTGCCGGAAGTTCTTCGCCACGGCGATGCCGTTCATCGCTTCCTGAATGCGCGAGTTCACCACGGCCGTCGATCGCTGAGCCTGCTGTGTCGTGCGCCGAGCCACCCGGCGGAACGCCAAGGCCAACAGTGCGAACGCCGGCGTGATGCCGACCGCCACGAGCGCCAGCAGCGGGTTCCGGACGAAGAGCAGCACGGTGATGATGACGACGAGCAGGATCTGGCTCAGCAGGCTCATCGTGAGGGTGACGACGCTCGCGAAGTCGTCGGTGTCGGAGGTGACCCGCGAGACCACCTTGCCGGAGGGGTTGGTATCGAAGAACGACATGTCGCGCTTGGTGACGGCCGCGAAAGCATCCTCACGCAGCGTCAGGACGACGTCGCCCACGACCCGAGCCGTCAGCCACTGGCTGACGAAGTTGAACACCCACGACGTGACGCCGGCGGCCAGCACCAGACCGGCGAGCAACCACACCACCGATGCGGCGTGGGGGTCGAGCAGCCGGTCGATGCCCCAGCTGATCAGGACCGGGGTGAGCATGCTGGCCACCGAGTTGGCGACGATCATCACGGCGACGAAGCTCATCAACCCGGCCGCGGGCCGGAAGTACCCGAGCACACGACGCAACAGTTCGCCGTCCGGGTACTTACGGTCGTAGTCCTCGGCGTCGAGGCCGTTCATCAGGAAACCCATGTCAGACCCCGGTCCCGGTCCCGGTCGCCGCGACGACGGCGGTCGCCGGCGCTTCGATCTCGTCGTAGTGCGCGAAGATCCGCCGGTACAGCGTTGACCGGTCGAGCAGCTCGTCGTGCGACCCGGACTCGACCAGCCGGCCGCGTCGGATAAGCAGCACCACGTCGGCGGTACGGATCTGGCTCAACCGGTGCGTGATCAGGAGGGTCGTTCGTCCCTGGAGGACCCTGTGGATGGCTCGTGCGATCAGATCTTCGGTCTCGGAGTCGACGGCGGACGTGGAGTCGTCGAGGACGAGGATCGACGGGGACGTCAGGAGAGCTCTGGCGATGGCCAGCCGCTGCCGCTGACCGCCGGAAAGTGTCACCCCGCGTTCTCCGATGATCGTGTCGTAGCCGTCCCGGAGCTCGTCGATGAACCCGTCTGCAGCGGCACCTTCGGCTGCTGCGACCACTTCCGCGTGGGTGGCATCGCCGCCCCTGCCGAAGGCGATGTTCTCCTCGATCGTCCGGGAGAACAGCGTGATGTCCTGCTCGATGGTGGAGATCTGGGAGCGCAACGAATCCAGTTGGTAGTCGCGGATGTCGATGCCGTCGATGAGGATGCGGCCGCTGTCGACGTCGTAGGTGCGGTTGACGAGTTTCGTCAGCGTGCTCTTACCCGACCCGGTCTCGCCGACGATGGCCACGGTCTGCCCGGGTTCCACGGTGAACGACAGGTCGCGGAGCACCGGCTCGGCGCCGAGCCCGTAGCTGAACGTCACGTTGTCGAAGGTGATGCGGCCGACGATGTCGTGCGCCTCACCGGTCGATGCGGAGGCGACCTCGGTCTCGTCGGCCAACAGCTCGAGGATACGGCGCGAGCCGGCGTAGCCGAGCTGGACGAGGGAGAAGGTGAAGGTTGAGATGAAGGTGGGGAACCCGAGGAGCCCCAGCAGCCCGAGGTAAGTGATCAGGCCACCGATACTGAGCTCGCCGGAGCGCAGGAGGATCACCGCGTGCAGGAGCCCACCGGCCGTCATCACCGCGAGCAGCAACGTCGGCAGGTACCACGCCTGCACGAGACCTTGCTTGACGAACTCTCGTCGGTAGGCACGGGCTCGTCCGTTGAACCGGACCCGCTCGGCAGCCTCCTGGCCGGTGGCCTTGATGACCTCGATGCCGCGGACCGCCTCGTTGAGGCCGGCGTTCAAACTGCCGAACTCCTCCCGCATCGCCGTCGACACCGGACTGAGCTTGCGCATGTAGTGCCAGAGCGCAAGGGCGAACCCGACGGTGAACAGCCCGGGCGCCAGCAGCAGCCGGTAGTCGAGCAGCCCGATGAAGATCAACGGCACGATCAATGCGGTCATCGAGTCGACGAGGAGGTCGAAGCCGGGCGAGAACATGAAGCCGATCTGGCGGACGTCGTTCGTGGCACGTGCCATCAGGTCGCCGACGCGCTGCCGGTTGTGGAACGTCTGGCTCTTGCCCAGCAGATTGGTGAACAACTCGAGCCGCGTGTCGCGTACGAGCCGGTTCGCGATCACGACGATCAGATAGCGCGCCGCGCCGTCGAACAGGCCACGGGCCAGCACGATGCCGAGCAGAACCAGCGCGATGTGGACGAGATAGCCGAGCCGATTCGGTGAGTCTCCGACGATGTGGTCGAACGCGGACCCCGTATAGCGCGGCACCAGGCTGTTGAGCAGGTTGGTGGCGACTGCCGTGACGATGAAGATCCACGGTAGGCCGCCGAGCCGTCCGAGATGGCTCAGAATCCAACGGGTCGGTGAGCTGCGGTCATACACGGCGCCGCCGGCGACGAGGAACTCACCGGCACCGGCCGACTGCTCGAGGGTGCCGCGACGGCCGCCAGGCTGGTCGGAAGCGGCCACCCTTGCGTCGTTGGTTGACGTACTGGCCACAGAGTGGGCTCCTGCGAACGGTCGTGATGGTCGGGCCGACCGATCAACCGGCCCGGACTTCCTGATGTGGTGCGCACGTCCTGGCTATACGGCCGGAACGTGCTCGTCAACGCAATTGCATGCTTCGAACGCTAGAGCAGCCCACCGACAGCCACTCCGTTCGCGACTCGAAGCACCCGACGGGATGCGCTCCGGCGCCTGCCTGAACGACGGTAGAACCTCGACGCCGGTTGAGGTCAAGCGGTGATGTGCGGCACCGTCGGCGCGTCCGGGTCGTCGCGCTCGCGGGACTTCGCGTCGATAGAAGTCCAGGCCGTACGCGCCGCGAGCTGCTCGGCCTCCTTCTTCGACGCCCCGCTGCCCTCGCCGACGACCTCGCCGGCCACCACCGCCCGGGCCACGAACGTCTTCGCGTGGTCGGGACCGGCGTCGGTGATGCGGTACTCCGGCACGCCGAGCTCCTCGCGCGACGTCAGCTCCTGCAGACTCGTCTTCCAGTCCAGACCTGCGCCGACGGTGATGGCTTCGGCGACCAGCGGGTCGATCAGACGGTGCACGAGGTCAGCGGCACGCTCGATCCCGCCGGAGAGATAGGTGGCACCGATCAGCGCTTCCATCGTGTCGGCCAGGATCGACGCCTTCGCCCGGCCGCCGGTGGTCTCCTCGCCTCGCCCGAGGTAGATGTGGTCGCCTACCCCCAGGGTGCCGGCGACCAGGGCGAGCGCACGCATGTTGACGACGGCGGCGCGGATCTTCGCCAGCTTGCCTTCGGGCAGCAGCGGGAAGCGGCGGTAGATGTGGTCGGTCACGACGACGCCGAGAACCGCGTCACCGAGGAATTCGAGCCGCTCGTTGGTCGGCAGCCCACCGTTCTCGTAGGCGTACGACCGATGCGTGAGCGCGAGCGTGAGCAACTGAGGATCCATCGCGACCTGGAGGACCTCCAGCAGCTCGGCGTGCCCGATCGATCCGCCGGATGCCGCCACCGGCTCCGCCTGGTCGCCGGGCATGACGACGAGCCCCGGCTCGGCGTCTGCCGGCGGAGGCGGCGCGGAGTCGGGGCTCACGTCAGTACGTGTTGCGTTGCGGCTCAGACGTCGACGACCTGGCGGCGCTGTCCACGCGGACCGTACTGGCCGCAGGTCGGGCAGACGCGGTGCGGCAGGTGCTGCGCGCGGCAGGCCGGGTTCACGCAGGTGACCAGCGTGGGGGCGGTGGCCTTCCACTGGGCCCGGCGGTTGCGGGTGTTGCTGCGCGACATCTTGCGCTTAGGGACGGCCACGATGGGCTCCTTCGGGTCTTCGGTGCTGGGAATCAGGTGGTCGGACGATCCAGACGGTCGAAGTGGCTCGACGGTCAGGCGGCTCAGGTGGTGTCGGGTCGATCGTCGAGCTCGAGCAGGGCGGCCCAACGTGGGTCGATCCGCTCGTCGTGCGTGTGCCCCGGGTCGTCTGCGAGGTGGGCTCCGCAGATCGTGCACAGACCCGGGCAGTCCGGCCGGCACCGGGGCTGGAACGGGAGTGCCAGCACTAGCGCGTCGCGGACTGCAGGTTCGAGATCGAGGTCGTCACCGTCGAGACGGAAGGCTTCGTCGTCCTCGGCTTCGCTCTCCGGGTAGACGTACAGCTCCTGGAAATCGACCGTCGCGTCGTAGGCGATCGGGTCCAGGCAGCGAACGCACTCCCCGGTGACCGGAGCGTTGATCGTGCCGGTCGCGACGATGCCTTCGGTGACCGATTCGAGCCGGAGGTCGATGACGACCGGTGCAGCATCAGGCACGCCGAGCACCGCAGTTCCGAGGTCGCCAGGTGCGACGGCGTCGACGTGGTAACGGCGCATCCGGCCCGGTCGACGCTCCAGCTCGCGTGTGTCCAGGACGAATGTCGTCCGCGGCGTCGACGAGTGTCGAGGAGCGTCTCGGTGTGCCCGAGGGGACGAAGTCATGTCACCTTCCGAACGAGCGAACCGACCGTGTGCATGATGCTGGCGTAACCCGGCGATGCTGACGCATCTGCCGAACCGGTGAGGCTACCGCCGTCCCCGCGCATCAGCGCATGAGTAGACGTCAACCTCGGCGGCCGACCACGTAGGTTACCTCAGCGACCTGCCCGGAGGGAAAACAGCCGAACTCAGCTCCGCGGGCGCGCGTGTCCATCGGCCGGCGACCCGGGTTCGGTCTCCTCGGTGTCACCGGAGATCGCACGGAGCGCCTCCATGTTGTCGCCGGCGCCTCCGCCGTTCGCGGGGTCGGCGAGCTGACGCCGACCGTCGGAGAGCTGGGCGAGCGTGCGGCTGAGGACCACTTCAAAATGCGCGAGCTTGCGGTCGACGTAGTCATCGATCTCGGCGCGTGCCACCCCTGCCTGGCGCGAATCACCCTTCACGACCGCGTCGGCCGCCGACTCCGCCTGTCGGTGCACGGCCTCGGCGGCGACCAGCTCGGCAGCCTGCGCCTTCGCCTCGGCGATCAGCTCGGCGGCCTGCGCTCGGCCGGCCGCGACGAGTTCGTCCGACCGCTCCAGCATCGTCCGCGCCTGTGCGAAGGCGTCCGAGACGACAGCCCGCAGCTCGTCGACCTTCTCGAGCGTCTCCTTCTTGTTCACCATCACCGACGCCGACATCGGCACTGCCCGGGCCGTGACCACCCGTTGCCGGAGGTCATCCAGGAGGCCGGTCGTGCGCGTCAGCAGGTTGCGTCCGGACGAATCCGCGTCGCTCGGGTCGATGTTCGTGGCGTTGGCGGATTCGGTCATCGGTTTGACTCCCTGCTGCGGTTCGTCGGTCAGGCGGTACGCACGATTCGACACGTCCCGACCTGGTGGGCGGAATCACCGGCCGAATCGCTCGGCGAGCGCGTCCCGGACAACCGACGGCACGTAGTGCGAGACGTCGCCGCCGAGTGCGGCGATCTCGTAGACGAGACTGGACGAGAAGAAACTGTAATCCGGTGCGGACGGCAGCCAGACGGTGTCGAGCGCTCCCGGGCCGCCGCCGGTGAGGTCGCGGTTCATCGCCGCGTAGGTCAGCTCACCGTCGACGTCGGCGGCATTGCGCACCCCCTTGACGAGAACCTGGGCCCCCGCGTGCCGGGCGATGTCGACGAGCAAGCCGTCGGCGACGATGAAATCGATGGTCCGGCCGGCGGTGGCGGCGCCGGTGACGAGCTCGGCGCAGGCGGCGCCGAGCAGCTCCAGACGCGCGCGCGGGGCGAACCGTCCGGGCTTGCTCGGGTTCGCCACCACAGCGACGACGAGGTGGTCGAAGAGTGCCGACGCCCGTGCGACGACGTCGACATGCCCGTTCGTGGCGGGATCGAAGGAGCCAGGGAACAGCGCGGTCGTCACGACGCCGGACCGTACCAGCGGGCCGGCTCGACCGCCGTCTGCCCGTACGAGCGCACCGGCCACGGTTCGAACCCGCTGGGCCAACTTCCGGGAAGGCGCTGCCTGGACGCATGTTCGAGGATGACGAGCGCGTCGTCGGCGAGCCAGCCCGGCGTGGACAAGGCGATCCGGACCGTCGGGAGGACCTCGAGGGCGTCCGCGTACGGCGGATCGGCGAAGACGAGGTCGAACGGCGCGGCCGGTGGCGGAGCTGCCGCGAGGACGGCCTGAACGGTCCGGCCGACGACCTGCGCACCGGGGAGACCCACCGCCTCGACGTTGGCGTGCAGCTGCCGGACCACCTGACGGTCGGACTCGACGAACACCGCCGCCGCGGCTCCCCTGGACAGCGCCTCGAGCCCGAACGCTCCGGTTCCGGCGAAAAGGTCGAGCACGTTGACGTCGTCGAGCTCGCTCCAGCGGGCGGTCAACGAGGAGAAGATCGATTCCCGGACCGCGTCGGCGGTCGGTCGCGTCGCGTCCTTCGGCACACCGAGCCGTCGGCCCTTCGCCACCCCGGCGATGATGCGCGTCACGTCTTCTCCATGAACGACGAGGCGTCGGACTCCAGCGCCCGGACGAGTTCGCGTAGGCCAGGGACGGTGGTGAGGTCCGGGTCCGCCCGCACGATGACGGCGGCTTCCTCGCGGGCGGCCACGATCAGATCCTCGTCACGCAGCACCGACAGGTACTTCAACGCGCTCGTCCCACCCGACTGGGCGGCGCCGAGCACGTCACCTTCCTGCCGGTACTCGAGGTCGATCCGCGACACCACGGTCCCGTCGACAGTCGCGGCGACTGCCATCAGCCGTCTCGCCGCCGGCAGTTCGGCCGTCACCGGGGTGACCAGCAGGCAGAGGCCGGGATGCTCTCCACGCCCGACCCGGCCGCGGAGCTGGTGCAGCTGGGAGACGCCGAAACGATCGGCGTCCATGACCACCATGACCGTCGCGTTCGCCACGTCGACGCCGACCTCGATCACGGTGGTGGCCACGAGGACGTCGATCTCGCCGGCGGTGAAGGCCCGCATCACGGCGTCCTTCTCCTCCGGTGGCAGCCGCCCGTGCATCGCCTCGATCCGAAGCCCGCGCAGTTCTTTGCGACGCCGCAGTTCGGGCAGCACATCGAGCAACGCGACCATGGCGCGGGGCTTGGCGCCCAAGTCGAGTTCGGCCCTGCGTTCGGCGTCGCGGTCATAGACGAGGCGGAGCTTCCCGTACTCGACGGGTTCGTCCTCTTCGTCTGCCACACCCCCCGCGTCCGTGCCGATCCGCGGGCAGACGACGTAGGCCTGCCGGCCTTCGTGGACCTCCTCGGCCACCCGCTGCCACGCACGGTCGAGCCACGTCGGCTGGTCGGTGGTAGGGACGACCGAGGTCTGGATCGGCGATCGCCCGAGCGGGAGTTCGGTCAGCGTCGAGATGTCGAGGTCACCGAAGACGGTCATCGCGATCGTGCGTGGAATCGGGGTGGCAGTCATGACGAGCAGGTGCGGCGTCGTCTCGCGACCGTCGATGCTCCGGGCCTTCTCGGTCAGGATCGACCGCTGTTCGACGCCGAAGCGGTGCTGCTCGTCGACGACGACGAGGCCGAGGTCGGCGAATTGGACCCGGTCCTCGAGCAGGGCATGGGTGCCGATGACGATTCCCGCGTCACCTGACGCGATGTCGGCGAGCGCCCGCCTGCGGGCAGCCGTGCCCATCGACCCGGTCAGGAGCGTGACCCGGGTCGCCGCGTCGGCGGAGCCGAGTTCACCCGCGCGTCCCAATGGGCCGAGCAGTGCCCCGATCGAGCGCGCGTGCTGAGTGGCGAGGACTTCCGTCGGTGCGAGGAGTGCCGCCTGTCCCCCGGCGTCGACGACGGCGAGCATCGCGCGTGCGGCGATGACGGTCTTCCCGGAGCCCACTTCACCCTGGAGAAGGCGGTGCATCGGGTGGTCGTAGCCGAGCTCGGTGAACAACGTCTCGCCGATGCTGCGCTGCCCGTCGGTGAGCACGAACGGGAGTCCGGCATCGAAGGCGTCGAGCAGGCCTCCGGAGATGCGTTTGCGTGCCTGGGCACCGGCGGCATCGATCTGCCGGCGGCGGCGGGCGAGTTCGGTCTGGAGGACGAGTGCCTCCTCGAAGGCGAACCGGCGGCCGCCGGCTTCGTAGTCCTCGACGCTTTGCGGATGGTGGACGAAGGTGTAGGCGGTCAGCAGGTCGGGAAGGTTCTGGCGTAGTCGGACGTCGGCCGGGATCGGGTCGTCGAGTGTGTGGAGGGTCGACAGGACCGTCGTGACGGCGGTGGCGATCTGCCTGGTGGTGATGTCCTTCGTGGCCGGGTAGATGCGGATGAACGGTGACGCGGCGGCGGTCGGCATGCTCTCGGCGTAGGCCTGCATGTCGAGGTGGCCGAGGACGCCGTCCGGCATCGCCTCGACGTCGAGGAGCTCCCACTGCGGGTGGGTGAGAGTGAGCTTCTTGGCGAAGGTGCTGACGTTGCCGGCGAGGTAGATGAGCTTGCCGGTCTTCATCTTGTCGGCGAACCACTTGCGCTGGTTGAAGAAGGTGACCTCGAGGGTCTCCCGTCCGTCGGACACCGTGAGCACCGTCCGGGTGCCCGGTCGGCTGCTGAGGGTGTACTGGTGGACGGAGACGATGCGGGCGACGAGGCTCACGTGCTCACCGACGACGAGCGAGTGGATGTTCGAGAGCTCGCCGCGTTCGAGGTAGCGGCGGGGGAAGTGCCGGAGGAGGTCTTCGACGGTCTCGATGCCCAGCGCGGTCCGGAGGGTGGCCGCCGTCTTGCCGGCGAGCAGCACCCCCACCGACTCCTCGAGCGGATTCCCCGGCACGGCATGGAGGCTATCGCCGCGCCGCCGACAGTTCATCCGCCGATGCCCGACCTGTGGACGGTCAGCCGCCGTGGAGGTCGCTCGACCGGGGCTGTCGTGGCCGCGCCGGGGGGCGACCGTCGAGCCGGCTTCGAGCGCGGATCGGCGTTTCGTCCCGGGGACGCTCCCGTACCGGGATTCGCGCCCCCCGGACGCACTGGGCTATCCTCTCCAGGTTGCCCGCTGTGGGTCGACGCCCGTAGTCCCAGGGCCCGTGCACCCCCTCAGGGTTCACTCTTTTTCGTTAATCAGCTAGGAGATTCAACCGATGGCTGCTGTCTGCGATGTCTGTGGCAAGGGCCCGGGCTTCGGTAACAACGTCCCGTGGTCGCGCAAGCGCACGCGTCGCCGGTTCGACCCGAACGTCCAGCGCGTCCGCGCCACGGTCGAGGGAACGCCCAAGCGCGTCAACGTCTGCACGTCCTGCCTGAAGGCCGGCAAGGTCAGCCGATGACCTGCACGCGTCGCCGCTGAGGCGACGCACCGCACGATCTGCCTACGTCGAGGGGCGCCTGGAGTCATCCGGGCGTCCCTCGACGCATGCCGCCTACTCAGAACGAGCGATGCCCACCGTCGCCGACGTACGGACTTCCCGCGACGGTCACCCCGGAACCGGTCGAGGCGAGACCGACCACCCGCCAGCCGGCCGGCACGTCGTCCGAGGACGCGAAGAAGGCCGCCAGGACGTGATCCTCGCCGCCCGTGAGCACCATGGTCATCGGATCCGACCCACCGAGCGCCGCACTGACCGCGACCACCGGCGCCGGCACCTCGAGAAGCGTCGGCTCCACGTCGATAGCCACCTCCGACGCCTCCGCGACGTGGCGCAGATCCGCGATGAGACCGTCGCTGATGTCGATCATCGCGTGCGCGCCGGCGAGCGCCGCGATCGGACCCTGCTCGTAGTCCGGCGTGGGTCGGCGATGCGCCGAGACGGCAGCCCGAGGTGCGGTGAACCCGCGTCTGAGCACCGCGAGACCAGCCGCAGAAGCTCCCGTGGGTCCCGAGAGCGCCAGCAGGTCGCCCGCCCGTGCGCCGGACCGCAGCACCGGCAGCCGACCCTCCAGACTGCCCAGAGCGGTCACGGAGATGACGATCTGGTCGGCGCGCACCACATCGCCACCGACGACGGCCGCGCCGGCCCGTTCCGCTTCGGCCACGAACTCCGCGTGGAACTCCACTGCCCATCGCTCCTCGAGGTCCGCAGGCGCGGCGAACCCGATGAGCAACGCGGTCGGAGCGGCGCCCATGGCGGCGATGTCGGCCAGGTTCTGTGCTGCAGCCTTGTGCCCGACATCGGCCGCGCTCGACCAGTCGCGGCGGAAGTGCTGGCGTTCGACGAGGACGTCGGTCGTCGCGACCACCCGGCCATCCGGAGTCGGCACGACCGCCGCATCGTCGCCCGGCCCGAGCCATCCCGAGGGCAGCTCGCCGAGACCCGCGGTGACGGCGGCGATCAGTTCGAACTCGCCCACCTCGTGCAGTTGCCGCGCCATTCTCGACCTTTCCGTCGCGTTCGTGCCGGGTTGTCGAACTTCGGTTACGTGGCGGTACGGTGACAGCCGCACCCCGCCACCGCGGGCTGTGACCGGCAAGCGTCGTGGAGGCTCACATGGTCGTGCAGGCCTACATCCTGATCCAGACCGAGGTCGGCCGTGCGTCCGAGGTAGCCGCCAAGATCGCCGCCATCTCGGGTGTCACCCTCGCCGAGGACGTCACCGGACCCTACGACGTCATCGTCCGGGCCGAGGCACACAGCGTCGACGAGCTGGGCCGTCTTGTGGTTGCCCAGGTCCAGGGTGTCCCCGGTATCACCCGCACGCTCACGTGCCCGGTCGTCCACATCTGACACCGCGTCACCCGACCCCGCATCGACCCGCCGCCGCCGGCCTTCTCGCCGCGCTGGTGCTCTGTTCGGGCGCCCTCGCCGGTTGCGGCACCCCGCAGCTCGACGTGACCCCCGTCGACTCCCCGCCCGGCTCCTGCGCCGGCGTACTGGCAGCTCTGCCGGCCACCGTCGACGGCCATGACCGGCGGGCCCTGACGAAGCCGGCGCGAGCGTCTGCGCGGGCCTGGGGAGACCCGGCGATCGTCCTGCGCTGCGGGGTCGCGCGGCCGGCGGGTTACAAGCCCACCGGCGACTGCCTGGTGATCGACGACATCGAGTGGTACGTCGAACCTGCCACCGGCGGGACGATCTTCACCGTCGTGGGGGCCGATCCGCGCATCGAAGTGAGCGTGCCGACCGCCTACACGCCACCCTCCGACGTGCTGGTCGACGTCGGCAACGCCATCGCCGCAACCATCAAGCACCCGACCTGCGCGGACTGAGTCCCCGCCCGCCGACGTGACCCGCCTGCCGAAGCGGTCAGCGCAGTCCGGCCGGACGTGCGAGCGCCAGCTGGATGAGTCGGTCGACGAGGTCGGCGTAGCCGAGCCCGGTATGCGCCCACATCCGCGGGAACATCGACAGGGGCGTGAACCCGGGCAGGGTGTTGACCTCGTTGAGGAGCAGCTCACCCCCCGCGGTCAGGAAGAAGTCGACCCTCGCCAGGCCCTCACCGTCGATGGCGGCGAAGGCGTCCGCGGCGAGCTTCCGGACCTTCTCGGCCACCCCGTCGGGCAGGCTCGCGGGCACCTTCAGCGCGACCTGCTCCTCGGTGGACAGGTACTTGGCGGCGAAGTCGTAGAACTCGACGTGCTCGCCGACGACGATCTCAGCGACCGGGCTGGTGTCGGCCCCGCGCCCGTCGAGCCGTTCGAGCACCCCGCACTCGATCTCACGGGCGTTCTCGACGGCAGCCTCTACCAGCACCTTGGGGTCGTAGGTCGCCGCGAACTCGAGCGCGTCACCCAGGTCGTCGGGCCGGTGGACCTTTCTGATCCCGAGGCTCGAACCGCCCCGGGCGGGCTTCACGAACACCGGATATCCCAACCCCGCCACGGCTTCGGCGAAGGGTGCGGGATCAGCGCGCCAGGCCGCGATGCGGAACACCGTGTACGGCGTGACCGGCAACCCGGCGACGGCCAGCACCACTTTGGCGAACGCCTTGTCCATGGCCACGGCCGAGCTCAGGACGCCGCCGCCGACATAACGCATGCCAGCCATCTCGAGCAGCCCCTGCAACGTACCGTCCTCGCCGAAAGGCCCGTGCAGCAACGGAAAGACGACGTCGATGCCCACGAGTGCGGACGCGCCGTCGACCGGATCCAACTGGATCAGCTCACCGCGGGCCGGGTCGGTACGCAACACCACCGGTCGGGCGGAGCGATCGACCTGCGGCGTCAGTGTGGGCGTCAGCGCCAGCCGCCCCGGGTCGTCCGCCTCGAGGACCCACGCTCCGTCGGTGGTGATCCCGATCGGAACGACGTCGTAGCGGTCCCGGTCGATCGCCTGCAGCACGCTGGCGGCGGTCGAGCAGGACACCGCGTGCTCGCTCGAACGGCCGCCGAAGATCAGCGCGACGCGTACCCGCGGCGGCAGTGCGGGCGGCGGGTTCGAGAAAGGTTCGGGATCGCTCGACATCGGCTCGACCCTAACGGGGTCGTGTGTCGATACACCCTCACCCCGCCGGTGCCGCGCCGGACGAGGCAGAATCGGCACATGAGCCGCGACGACCGCGATCGACGCCCCGATCAGCCCCGTGACGAGCCGCTACCGGGCAAGCTCGCACCCGAGACGAGGGTGGTGGTCGGCGGACGGCCTGCGCACGACCCGGGAGCGCCGCTGAGTACGCCGATCACGATGAGCTCGACCTATGTGGCCGGTGGCGATCCCGCACTCGCCTACGGCCGGTACGCCAACCCGGTCTGGACGTCGTTCGAGGAGGTCCTGGGTGATCTGGAGGGCGGCCGGGCGTTCGCGTTCGCGTCGGGGATGGCGGCGATCTCGGCGACGCTGGAGATCGCCACCGAGCGGGCCCTGGCGGCCGCCGGAGCTCGGTCCGTCCCGGCAGCCGCACTGCCGGTCGTCGTCACCCCGGGACAGGCCTACTCGGGCACTCTGCATCTGCTCGCGGCCGATCGCTATCTGCCGGTCGACATCGACGACACAGCTGCCGTCATCGCGGCGCTGGACGGGTGCGACCGCCCGATCGCCTGCCTGTGGATCGAATCGCCGACCAATCCCGGGCTGCAGGTCGCCGACGTCGCGACGTTGACGGCGGCCGCACACGAACGCGAAATCCTCGTAGTCGTGGACAACACCTTTGCGACGCCGATCTCGTCCAACCCGCTGGCACTGGGCGCAGACATCGTCGTGCATTCGGCCACGAAGATGCTGGCCGGTCACAGCGACGTGGTGATCGGTGCGGCGGTCACTCGCGACGACGAGCTGGCACAGCGTCTGCTCGAACGCCGCACGAAGCACGGCGGCATCGCGTCGCCTTTCGATACCTGGCTTGCGTTACGCGGCATGCGGACGCTGGCCCTGCGGGTCGAACGCGCATCGTCGAACGCTCTCGAACTCGCGACCCGGCTCAGCGGCCACCCGGCGATCTCGCGGGTCCGCTACCCCGGACTGGCGAGCGACCCGGGCCATCTCCTTGCGCAGAAGACCCTGAAGTACGCGGGATCCATCGTCTGCGTCGAGTTCGCCGGTGGTATCGACGCGGCCGAGCAGCTGTGCGACAGCGTCCGCCTCTGGGTGCCGGCGACCAGCCTCGGTGGCGTCGAGTCGACTCTGGAGCGACGTCGCCGCTGGCCGTCGGAAAGCCTGCAGGTCGACGTTTCGCTGGTCCGACTGTCGGTCGGTATCGAGAACGTCGACGACTTGTGGGCCGATCTTGCCCAGGCTCTCGACGACCTGCCCGGCTGATCGGCAACAGGGCTGATCCGCTGAACGGCTGATCCACCGGTCGGGCGTCGTCAGACGACGCGGCGTGTCCCGGTCGCCGGGTCGAACCGACCTGCCGGTGGCGTTTCGTCTCGCAGCCCGGCGACGATGCCGGTGATCGAGGTCATGAAGATCTCCGTCACATCGTGCAGCAGGCGCAGGTCGAGCTCGCGACCGCGCACTGCCGATAGGTCGATCGGCTCGCCCGCGGTGACGTGAACGGTGCGTCGCGGCCAGAACCGCGGCCGGGTGCTGCCTCGGGGAAGGACGTCCGCGGCGCCCCACTGGCCGACCGGGATCACCGGTACGTCGGTTGCCAGGGCGATCCGGGCGGCGCCGGTCTTGCCCAGCATCGGCCAGCCGTCAGGGTCTTTCGTCAACGTCCCTTCGGGATACACGACGACGCACTCGCCCGCCTCGACCGCCTCGATCGCGGCCGACAGCGCGTTACGCGCGTCACTGCTCGCCCGCTTCACCGGGATCTGTTCAGCCCCTCGGACCATGCGCCCGAGAATCGGCAACCGGAACACCGATTCCTTCGCCAGGAAGCGAACGGGACGGCCGGTCGAGTTCACATAGTCAGCGATCACGAGAAAGTCGTAGTTGGAGATGTGGTTGACCACCAGCAGGAGCCCGGACGGGCGGTCGAGCTGTGAGCGGCCGTGCCAGTCCTGGCGTGACGTCGCCCGCGATATCGGTTGCAGGATGCCCGCGGCGATCCGGTACATACGAGCGGCGTCCGCCTTCGTGACGACAGTGCGGCCGGGTTCGTGCAGGCGCTCGTCCATGACGCCAGTCTCACATCCGGCACCATCCGACGTCCGCGGACCCTCGACCGGGGACGTCGACAGCCGCGGCGGCTGGCATCATGGGCACGGTGACGAGGACGGGATGGCAGGTGATCGTCCCGGTCAAACGCATCGCTGAAGGCAAGTCCCGGCTGGCGAACTTCGCTGGCTCCCTCCGTTCCGATCTCGCCTACGCGATCGCCATGGACACCATCGCGGCCGCGATCTCGTCGCCCGCCGTCGCCCGGTTGCTCGTGGTGACAGACGATCAACGGGTAGGGGCTGAAGCGGCCGGCCTCGGCGCCCGCGTGGTAGCCGATCCGGGTGTTGGGCTCAATGCCGCCCTCCGACACGGTGCCGATCTGGCTGCTGCACTCGAGCCGGCGGCACCACTCGCAGCTCTGCAAGGCGATCTGCCCGCGTTGCGAGCCGCCGACCTGACCGGAGCGCTCGACCTCGCCGGCTCGCACGAGCGGGCCTTCGTGAGCGATACCGAGGCGACCGGCACGACCCTGCTCACCGCGGGGTCACGATCGTTGTTCGAGCCGGCGTTCGGGATCGGCTCGAACCGTGCGCATCGTCAACGGGGCTTCGTCGAGCTCGACGCGTTCGACACTGCGACTGCGGGCGGTTTCCGCTGGCGGAGTCTGCACCGCGACGTCGACACCGACGACTCTCTTCGGGAAGCTGCCGTCCTCGGGTTGGGTCGGCGAACGCAGCTCGTCTTCGAGCAGCTGACCGCTCGGCCGTCCTAACCGGGTCACCCGCACCGGCGACAGAGTTCGGGGCCATCGGGATGTCATCCCGATGGCCCCGATTGCGTCCCGACGGTGTCAGCGCTTGCGGGCAGTCTCTTTCGTAGCACTGGCCTTCTTGGCCGGTGCCTTGGTGGCGAGGGTCTTCGCGGCGGTGGTCTTCTTGGCCGCACTCTTCGCCGGTGTCTTGGTGGCGAGGGTCTTCGCGGCAGCCGTCTTCGTCGTCGTCGACTTCGCGATCGGTGCCTTCTTGGCCGGAGCCTTGCTGGCAACGGTCTTGGCCGGGGTGGCGGTCTTGGTGGCGGCGGCCTTCGTCGTCGCCGTCTTCGTGGCCGCGGCCTTGGCCGGCGCCTTCGTGGCGACCGACTTGGCCGGCGTCGCGGTCTTGGTGGCGGCGGTCCTGGTTGCCGTGGACTTGGTCGTCGACGCCGTCTTGGCCGGCGCCTTCTTGGCTGCCGCGGTCACCCGGGGCAGCTTCTTGTCGCCCGCGACGACAGCCTTGAGTTCGGCACCCGCACGGAACTTCGCGACCGCCGTCTTCTTGGCACGCTTGCGTTCCCCCGTGCGTGGGTTGCGCACCATCCGCGACGGGCGCTCGATGCGTTCGAACGTTCCGAAGCCGGTGATGCCGACCTTTTCTCCTGATGCGACCTGCCGGGTGATGGTGTCGAGCACCGACTCCAGTGCAGCACCCGCAGCTCGCTTGTTGCCGTCGAAGTGCGGCGCGAGCGCTTCGATTAACTGAGCCTTGTTCACGTTGAACCCTTCCGAGGATGTGAACGTCGAGCCTTTGCCCGATCGCTAAGCACGGTAAGGAATTATCACGCGTAGCACAACGACCGACGGCATAAAAGCCCTCTGTGTCGCCGAAAACCGGCCCAAAACAACGTTTCGGGCCGTCTCGGAGGTAATTCTCGGGGGTCCTGCGTCGGCTGGCTCGGACCGGCGCGATGGCCTCAGCCCGCGACCGGCACGTCCTGCGTCGACGGTTTCCAGCTCGGCCGGGTCGCCTCGTAGGCCCCGATCGCATCCGTGTACTGCAACGTGATCGCCACGTCGTCCAGGCCGTTGAGCAACCGGAACCGGGTGTAGTCGTCGACCTCGAACGGGGCGTCGACGGCACCGTCGCCGGTGCCGGCGGACACCGTCCGGCTCTCGAGGTCCACGGTGATCGGCGTTGTCGGGTCGGCTTCGATGAGGTCCCAGAGCGCGTCCGCGACGGACTGGTCGATCCGGCCGGCGAGAAGACCGGACTTGCCGGAGTTGATGCGGAAGATCGGTCCGAAGCGGGGCGAGAGGACCACCGCGAATCCGCCGTCCTGCAAGGCCCACACGGCGTGCTCGCGGGAGGAGCCGGTGCCGAAGTCGGGGCCGGCCACGAGGATCGAGGCGCTCGCGTAGACCGGGTTGTTGGCCACGAAGTCCGGGTCGTTCTTCCAGGCGGAGAACAGGCCGTCCTCGAAACCGGTGCGGGTGATGCGCTTGAGGTAGACGGCCGGAATGATCTGGTCGGTGTCGACATTGCTGCGACGCAACGGCAATCCGGTACCGGTGTGTGTGACGAGAGCGTCCATCGTCTGGGTCCTTCCGAAGTCGGTGGGAGTGAGAGTTGCGGGATCTGGCGAGGACGGCCGGGTCAGGCGATGTCGGCCGGCGACGCCAGGTGACCCGCAACCGCGGTTGCGGCCGCGACGAGCGGTGAGACGAGGTGGGTGCGGGAGCCCTTTCCCTGCCTGCCTTCGAAGTTCCGGTTCGACGTCGACGCCCCGCGCTCACCCGGTTCCATCGTGTCGGGGTTCATCCCGAGACACATCGAGCAGCCGGCCGCACGCCACTCGGCGCCAGCGGCCAGGAAGATCTTGTCGAGCCCTTCGGCCTCCGCCTGGAGCCGTACGCGAGCCGACCCGGGGACGACGAGCATGCGGACGCTCTCGCTGACGTGATGGCCGTCGATGACACCTGCAGCGGCGCGCAGATCCTCGATCCGCCCGTTGGTGCAGGAGCCGACGAACACGGTGTTCACGACGATGTCGCGCATCTTGGTGCCAGGAGCAAGATCCATGTAGGTCAGCGCCCGCTCGGCGGCGGACCGGTCGTCGGGATCGGCGATCGCAGCCGGGTCGGGCACGGCGCCCGACAGGGGAACGCCCTGCCCGGGGTTCGTTCCCCAGGTGACGAAGGGCGTCATCGTGGATGCGTCGAGCACGACCTCACGGTCGAATACGGCGTCCTCGTCGGTGCGCAACTCACGCCAGGCCGCTACCGCGTCGTCCCAGTCGGTTCCAGACGGTGCGTGCGGGCGCCCTTGCAGGTAAGCGAACGTCTTCTCGTCCGGGGCGACCAGACCGGCCTTGGCGCTCCACTCGATCGACATGTTGCAGATCGTCATGCGCGCTTCCATCGACAACGCCTCGATGGCCTCGCCGCGGTACTCCGCGACATAGCCGGACCCGCCGCCGGCGCCGACCTCGGCGATCAACGTGAGGACGAGGTCCTTGGCTGTCACGCCGTCGGGCAGCGTCCCGTTCACCGTGACGGCCATCGTCTTCGGCCGGTCCTGGGTGAGCGTCTGGGTGGCGAGCACGTGCTCGACCTCGCTCGTGCCGATGCCGAACGCCAACGACCCGAACGCGCCGTGGGTCGAGGTGTGGGAGTCCCCGCAGACAATCGTCATGCCCGGCTGAGTGAGGCCGAGCTGCGGTGAGATGACGTGGACGATGCCCTGCTCGATGTTGCCGAGGCTGTACAGCGGCACCCCGAAGTCGGCCGCGTTCTTGCGCAGGGCCTCGAGCTGGGTGCGGCTGACCGGGTCGGCGATCGGCTTGTCGATGTCGAGGGTCGGGGTGTTGTGGTCCTCGGTGGCGATGGTCAGGTCGGGTCGTCGCACCTGACGCCCGGCGAGTCGGAGGCCGTCGAAGGCCTGCGGGCTGGTGACCTCGTGCACGAGATGCAGGTCGATGTAGAGCAGGTCGGGTTCACCTGACTTGCTCCGCACGACATGGGCGTCCCAGACTTTCTCCGCCAGAGTTCTCGACATCGTCGTCCTCACTTCGCTGCGCTGTGGACGGTTGCGTTGGCCGTCCCTGTGAAAGGGCGCCGAAGTGCCGGCGTCATCCTTGTGCGACATCTTTCGTCGGTTGCCCTGCGCGCGAACTTGCGTCTCGGATTACGAGACGGCAATATCAAGCCATGGACAACTCAAGCGGAGTCGGCGTCCTCGACAAGGCTGCCGTGGTGCTCTCGGCGCTCGAGGCCGGCCCGGCCACGTTGGCCGGGCTCGTGCAGCTGACCGGGCTCGCTCGTCCCACCGCGCACCGCCTCGCGGTCGCCCTGGAACACCATCGGTTCGTCGCACGCGACCTGCAGGGGCGGTTCATTCTCGGGCCGCGGCTCGCTGAACTGTCCGCGGCCGCCGGTGAGGACCGGTTGCTCGCCGCCGCCGGCCCGGTGCTCGCACGCCTTCGTGACCTGACCGGCGAGTCGGCCCAGCTCTACCGACGGCAGGGCGACTACCGCATCTGCGTGGCCGCCGCGGAGCGGCCGTCCGGGCTGCGCGACACCATCCCCGTCGGTGCCCAGCTCACGATGCAGGCCGGCTCGGCCGCCCAGGTGCTGCTCGCGTGGGAGGAGCCCGACCGGCTGCACCGTGGCCTCTACGGCGCACGGTTCTCCGCAGCGGCACTGTCGGCGGTGCGGCGACGGGGCTGGGCGCAGAGTGTCGGCGAGCGCGAGCCCGGCGTCGCGTCGGTGTCGGCGCCGGTACGCGCCCCGTCGGGCAAGGTCATCGCGTCGGTGTCGGTCTCCGGCCCGATGGAGCGCCTGACGCGTCAGCCCGGCCGTATGCACGCCCCCGCGGTCATGGCGGCCGCAGAGCGGCTCTCCGAGGCCCTGCGACGGGCTGCCGAGTAGGTCAGCCGGGTACCTCCGCCAGGGTCCACTGTCCGTCCGATGCCTGCGGGCCGTTGACGCGGGCCGTTGACATGATCGGGACACGCGGGCATGACGAAGGCCCAGGTCGATGACCTGGGCCTGGACCAGTAGCCCCGACGGGATTCGAACCCGTGCTACCGCCGTGAGAGGGCGGCGTGCTAGGCCGCTACACAACGGGGCCCTAGCGAAACGACGTACGTACAACCGGTGTTACCGAATCACCGGCACATTCAAACAGCTGCCCGGCCGGTTGTCACAGCGAAACGACGACGATCTCCGTTGCGGAGAAGGTCGTCGCTGGGGTACTAGGACTCGAACCTAGAACAACTGAACCAGAATCAGCCGTGTTGCCAATTACACCATACCCCACAGCATCCTCGGGGCCTGCGACAACGACTCCCGCCTGCCCCTGCGGACCGACTCGCCACTTTAGTGCACCCGCACGCGCTTACCGAAATCGCATCCCCCTCGCGTGCTGGCTGCCTTCGACGCCGGCGTGCGTCAGTGCCAGCGCGGCTCGCGTACCGGAGCGACCTCACCCAACGGGCCGGTCGCGGACGCGCTCCCGGGCTCGCGGAACTGCTCGGGAACGTAGGTCACCAACGCCAGGTTCCGCTTGAGCCGCTCCTCGCCGACGTGGTTGCCGGTTCGACGGTCGATGACCGTCCGCCAGATCTCGTTGCGTCTGAAGTGGCGCCCGTCGTGGAGGAAGAACTGCTCGTCGCCGGCATGCACGGAGTAGGAGTTCGGCTGCTCGACGTCGGCCCGCAGCTCACCTTCGAGGTACCGCTCACCGACCCGGGTGACGAACTGGAAGGTCGAATCGGTGTCGTTGCGGAACACCAGGTCGACGTAGTTGTAGTAGATCGCCGCCCCGCTCCCCCACGGGATCACCCGGTTGTTGTCGGGGAACGGGTCGAAGCCGTGCTCCGAGCGCTCGACGACGGTGAGCGAACTGTGCATGACCATCCAGTAAAGGAGATTCGCCAACTGGCAGATCCCCCCGCCGACGCCGCTCATCGCCTGCCCGTTCGACAGCAGCATGCCGTCGACGAACCCGCGCCGGGCGGTTGCCTTCCCGACCGTGCGGCAGAACGAGAACGTCTCACCCGGACGGAGGACGAGGCCGTCGGTGCACGCCGCCGCGATCCGCAGGTTGGTCACCTTGTTGTGCTGCATCCACATGTCGGTGTCCCCGAGCTGGCGCATCAGGAGGGACTTGTGCCGGGCCACCCGCACCGGCAGCGCCGTCGACGAACGATCCTCCGCCCACGTCCACCCGCTGGTGAGCCAGCGCAGCCGACGACGCAACCGGTGCACACCGACGGCGGCCACATACAACGCGGGATGCAGGCTGCCGACGCGGCGGTGCCGGCGTCGGGCCAGTGCCGGCGGCATCGGCCACCCGTCCGCCCGCAGCCGTTCCACCAACTCCGCAGACGACGCGTCACCGGTGGCACCGGCACTCACAGGAACTTGGGCAACGACCACGACTCGACCTCTCTGTGCCGGACTATGCCGGCGATGTCTCCCGTGCTGCCGCAAGCCTCCGAAGACTCTCGGCAGCTCCCAGCAGCTCCATCGATTCGAACAGCGGCGGTGAGATCCGGCTTCCGGTCACCGCGACCCGAACCGGTCCGAACGCAACACGAGGCTTGAGTCCCAAACCGTCGATCAAGTTGCCTCGTAGGGTGTCCTGGATCGTCTCGGCCACCCAGTTCTCGGCCGACAGCGTCGCGAGCGCGTCGTAGGCCGAGGCGAGCACCCGGCGCCCGTCAGGTGTCGCGACGAACTTCGCGCGGTCCGCATCGTCGAGCACGAACGACGCGGGATCGACGAACAGGAATCCGAGCAGGCCCGGTGCCTCGCCCAGCAAGGCCATTCGCGTCTGCACGAGCGGCGCCGCCGACGCGAGCAGAGCCAGTTGCTCAGCGCTGGGCTCGGCCTCCATCAACCCGGCGGCGTGCAGGTAGGGCACCAGCCGGGCCGCGAAGTCGTCGGGCTCCAAAAGTCTGATGTGGTCGCCGTTGATCGCGGTGGCCTTCACCAGGTCGAAGCGTGCCGGGCTCGGGTTCACGTCGTGCACGTCGAACGCCTCGACCGCATCGGAGGTGGTGAAGACGTCATGGTCGGCACCGATCGACCAGCCCAGCAGCATCAGGTAGTTGCCGAGGCCCTCCGGAAGGAAGCCCATGTCACGCAGGTTGAACAGGTTCGCCTTCGGATCGCGCTTGGAGAGCTTCTTGTTGCCCTCGCCGACGACCACCGGAAGGTGGCCGTAGTCGGGGATGCGGACCGCGTACCCGAGCTCGACGAGGGCCGCGTGCAACGGGATCTGCCGTGGTGTGGACGACAGCAGATCCTCGCCGCGCAGCACCAGGTCGATCCGCATCGTCGCGTCGTCGACCGGATTCGTCAGCGTGTACAGCGGATCACCGCCGGCCCGGGCCACGACGAAGTCAGGGGTGCTGCCGGCCCCGAAGACGACCTCGCCGCGGATCGCGTCCACGAACGCGATGTCGGTGTCGGGCATCCGGAACCGGTGGACCGGGACCCGGCCCTCCGCGCGATACGCAGCGATCCGCTCGTCGCCGAGGTCGCGGTCGTAGTTGTCGTAACCCAGCTTGGGATCCTGACCGAGCGCGACATGTCGGGCCTCGACCTCGTCGGGGGTAGAGAACGCCTCGTAGACGTACCCGGACCCGATCAGCTTCGCCAGCACCTCGCGGTACAGCTCGCGTCGTTCGCTCTGCCGGTACGGGCCGTAGTCGCCGCCGACCTCGACGCCCTCGTCCCAGTCGATGCCCATCCAGCGCATCGCCTCGAGGAGCTGCCGGTAGCTCTCCTCGCTGTCGCGGGCGGCATCGGTGTCCTCGATGCGGAACACCAGCGTCCCGCCGGTATGCCGGGCCTGCATCCAGTTGCTCATCGCCGTGCGCATCAGCCCGACGTGGGGGGCGCCGGTCGGGGACGGGCAGAAGCGCAGACGTGGACCCGGCCGCTCGCGGGTCGTGGCGGATGCGGGCACGGGGGTGGGCATGGTCATGATGGCTCGGAGTGTATCGAGGCGGTCGGATCGGGGACGACGCGTCGACGTCCGGGCCGTCGCGACGAACTACTCGGGATCGACCACCCGGTTGATGAGTGTGCCGATTCCCTCGACCTCGACGCTGACACGGTCGCCGACCACCATCGGGCCGACGCCCGCCGGGGTGCCGGTGAGGATCACGTCGGCGGGCAGCAGCGTCATGATCGAGGAGATGAACGCGATCAGGTCGGCCACCTTGTGGATCATCGCCGACGTCCGGCCGTCCTGGACGACCGTGTCGTTGAGCAGGGTGCGGACGGCGAGATCGGCCGGATCGAGGTCGGTCTCGATCCAGGGGCCGAGCGGGCAGAAGGTGTCGAATCCCTTGCCACGCGTCATCTGCACGTCCTTGCGCTGCAGGTCGCGCGCGGTGACGTCGTTCGCGACCGTGTAGCCGAAGATGACCTCGCTCGCCCGCGACGCGGGTACGTCCTTCGCGATCCGGCCGATGACGACGGCGAGCTCCCCTTCGTAATGCACGTTCGCACTCGACGGTGGGTAGACGATCGCCTCCCCGGGTCCGATCACCGACGTGTTCGGCTTGATGAAGATCATCGGCTCGTCCGGAACCGCGTTACCCAGCTCGGCGGCATGTGCGGCGTAGTTGCGTCCGACCGCGACCACCTTGCTACGTGGGAGAACCGGTGCGAGCAGCCGCACATCCTCGAGCGGCAGCTTCTCGCCGGTGAGTTGAGGTCCGTGGAACATCGGGTCGCCGTTCAGCGGCGCGATGATGTCGAGGTCGCCGTCGCGGCCGATGACACCGAAGCGGGGCTCGTCACCGAGGGAGTACCTGGCGATCCGCACGGTCAGGCCTCCGCGCCGGCCGATGCGGTGACGCCGGTGGGGCCGGGCACGTCATCGGGGTTGCTGTGATGCCGGACGAGGCCGTAGGTGATCGAGTCGACGAGAGCCTCCCACGACGCCTCGACGATGTTTTCGCCGACGCCGACGGTCTCCCACGACTCCTCGCCGTCAGTCGACTCGATGAGGACTCTGATCGTCGCGTCGGTGCCCTTGCTGGAATCCAGGATGCGAACCCGGTAGTCGATCAGCTCGAACCGCTCGACCACCGGGTAGGCCTCGGTGATGGCTGACCGCAGCGCGGCGTCCATCGCGTTGACGGGTCCGTTGCCCTCGCCGGTGATGACGTAACGGCGGCCGCGCGCGTGCAGCTTGACCGTCGCCTCGCTGACGGCGTCGGCGCCGGGCCGGGATTCGGTGTGGACACGCCAGGATTCGACGTCGAAGAACCGCGGCCGGGATCCGGACGCCTCCTCGATCAGCAGGAGCTCGAAGCTCGCGTCCGCCGCCTCGAACGTGTAGCCCTCCATCTCGGCGGCCTTCACGCGGTCGGTGATGCGCGTCAGCAGGTCACGGTCGCCGGCGAAGTCGTAGCCGAGCTCGGCGCTCTTCATCTCGATCGTCGCCCGGCCGGCCATGTCCGACACCAACATCCGCATGTCATTACCCACGAGCTGCGGTTTCGTGTGCTGGTAGAGATCCGGGTCGATCTTGATGGCGCTGGCATGCAGTCCGGCCTTGTGTGCGAACGCCGATGCCCCGACGTAGGGCTGCCGGCTGTAGGGAGCCACGTTGGTGATCTCGGAGACGGCGTGGGAGATCCGGGTCGCCTCGGCGAGGCCACCGTGCGCGAATCCCGCGTGCTGCTTCTTGAGTTCGAGGTTGGCGACGATCGTGACGAGGTCGGCGTTGCCGGTGCGCTCGCCGTACCCGTTCAGCGTGCCCTGCACGTGCATCGCGCCGGCATCGACGGCAGCGAGGGTGTTGGCCACGGCGCAGCCGGTGTCGTTGTGGCAGTGGATGCCGACGATCGAACCGTCGCCGCCCATCCGGGCCACGACATCACCGACCACGTCAGCGAGCTGGCTGGGGAGCATGCCGCCGTTGGTGTCGCACAACGCCACCACCTCGGCGCCGGCGGCGGTGGCAGCGGCAAGCACCTCGAGCGCGTACGCCCGGTTGGCGAGGTAGCCGTCGAAGAAGTGCTCCGCGTCGAGGAAGACCCGACGTCCGTGGCCGGACAGGAAGGTGATCGTGTCGGCCACCATCGCGAGGTTCTCCTCGAGGGTGGTGCGCAAGGCCTTCCGGACGTGCCCGTCGTGCGCCTTGCCTACCAGCGTGACCACCTGTGCGCCGGAGTCGAGAAGCGCGCGCACCTGCGGGTCGTCGGCGGCGCGGAGACCGGCGCGTCGGGTGGCGCCGAAGGCCGTCAGGGTCGCGTTGCGCAGGGTCAGATCAGTGCGGGCGCGGGCGAAGAACTCGGTGTCGCGGGGGTTCGCGCCGGGCCAGCCGCCTTCGATGAACCCGACGCCCAGTTCGTCGAGGTGGGCCGCGATGACCAGCTTGTCGTTGACCGAGAGGTTGAGGCCCTCCTGCTGGGCACCGTCGCGCAAGGTCGTGTCGTAGACATGAAAGGGCTGCTGTGCGGCTGACTGGTCAGTACTCATCGGTGGCTCTCCGGACTGCTCGGCGTATCAAAGTCCTGATCATGAAAAAACCTCCCGGCCCGGAAGGGACGAGAGGTGCAGCGCGCTCGCGGGGCCGGCCGTGCGTAACAGTCGGCGGTGCGGGCGCGCTAGGGAATGATCGCGACGGAATTGAACATCGGTCTCACTGTGCCAGACGCTCCCCCGGAAGGCCACCCACTCGGGGCGTTGAACCTCAGATGTCGAGCGACGCGGCCTTCGCGGGCCGGGTGATGGTGACGGACGCGGCGACCACGCACGCCATTCCGGCGAGCTGGAGCGCCCCGAGCCGCTGGCCGAGCACGATCAGTCCGGCACCCGCGGCCACGGCCGGCTCGAGGCTCATCAGTACGCCGAACACCGAGGGTGCGAGACGCCGTAAAGCGATCAGTTCGAGCGAGTACGGCAGCACCGACGACAGGACGGCGATAACCAGTCCGAGCAGCAGATACCTCGGTTGCAGCAGCGCACTGCCGGCGTGCGCGATGCCGAGCGGCACCACCATCGCCGACGCGACCACCATGGCCAGTGCCAGTCCGTCGAGCTTCGGGAGGCGCTGCCCGGTCTCACCCGAGAGCAGCACGTACGCCGCCCACATCGTCCCGGCCAGCAAGGCGAAACCCACGCCCGCCCAGTTGATGTGTCCCAGTTCGCGACCGTTCACCGCGACCACGCCGAGTGCCGCGAGCGAGACGGCGGCCACGTCGCGTCGGCGGCGTGACAGCGCGGCGGCTAGCCCGAGCGGACCGACGAACTCGATCGTCACCGCGACTCCCATCGGAAGCCGCGCGAGCGCCTCGTAGAACGACAGGTTCATTGCGCCCAGGACGACGCCGAAGCCGACCACGGCGGCAACGTCGCGGCGTGTCAGCCTGCGTACGTTCGGCCGGACGATGGCCAGCAGGATCAGCATCCCCAGCCCCAGCCGCAGGGCGACGGTTCCCGACGGACCCAGTGCAGGGATGACCGTGGCCGCGAGCGCGCCGCCGAACTGCACCGACACGACACCGCCGACGACCAGCGACCACGCCGGTACCGCCCGCCCCGGTGACTGCGCGCCGGGGCGGGTTGCGACGTCGGTCGTCAAGCTGGTGCGACCACCTGGCGGGTCCACCCGTAGACGTCCTCCACGGCACCGTTCTGGATGCCGACCAGCTGCGCGCGGATCTTCGCGGTCACCGGACCGGTTCCGCCATCGCCGACGACGGCCGGTCCTCCGTGGGTGACGAAGCGGCCGATCGGTGTGATCACCGCTGCCGTCCCGCAGGCGAAGACCTCGGTGACCTCGCCGGTGCCGAACCCGGCCGCGATCTCCTCGTAGGCGATCGGTTCCTCGCGCACCTCGTGGCCGAAGTCGGCGGCCACCTGCAGGATCGCGTCGCGGGTGACACCTTCGAGGATCGTGCCGGTCAGCTCCGGTGTGGAGACCGATCCGTCGCGGCGCACGACGAAGATATTCATGCCACCGAGCTCTTCGAGGTAACGGTTCTCGACGACATCGAGGAACGCCACCTGCTCGCAGCCGTGCGCCGTGGCCTGCTCCTGAGCGACCAGGCTGGAGGCGTAGTTGCCGCCGGTCTTCGCGGCACCCATGCCACCTCGCGCGGCGCGCGTGTAGTCGGTACTGATCCAGATCGACACCGGCTTCAGACCGCCGGTGAAGTAGGAGCCGGCGGGCGACGCGATCACCGAGAAGGTGACGTGGCGGGCCGATCGCACGCCGAGGAACACCTCGGAGGCGAACATGAACGGGCGCAGGTAGAGGCTCGTGTCGGGTCGTCCGGGCACCCACTCACGGTCCACCGACACGAGAGCGTCGATGGCGGCCAGGAATGTCTCCTCGGGCATTGCGGGAAGGGCGAGACGCTCGGCGGACCGGTTGAACCGACGTGCGTTGGCGTCGGCCCGGAACGTCCAGATCGATCCGTCCGCACGGCGATACGCCTTCAGGCCTTCGAAGATCTCCTGCGCATAGTGCAGGACTGCGGCCGCCGGGTCGATCAGGAACGGTCCGTACTCGGTGACGACCGCGTCGTGCCAGCCCAGCTCTGGCGTCCATACGGCCTTGACCATGTGGTCGCTGAAGAACTGCCCGAACCCGGGGTTCGCGAGGATTTCCTCGCGACGCTGTGCCGGCGTGGACGAGGGGGTCGAGCGGACGTCGAAGACGAGGCCCGTCTGCTGGTCTCGGTGATGCTGGGTGGTGGCGGTCATAGCGCGCGACGATACTCGCGTGAACGTCGCAGTATCGCTTTATCTCGCCAGCTGATCCTTTGCATCGATGGCCTGCAAGGGAGATGTCCTCAGTCGCCGGTGGCGCCGTCGACGCGCTCGCGGAGCAGGTCGGCGTGGCCGCAGTGACGTGCGTACTCCTCGATCATGTGGACGAGGATCCAGCGCAGGTTGACCGGCCCGAACGGCTGACCGTCGCGGGTCCCCACCACGGCGGCCGGGTCGTCGAGATCCGACGCCGCCACGACCGACCGCGAGTGCTCGACCTCCTTCTGCCAAAGGGCGAGCGCAGCCGCCACCGTGTCCGACGGACCCGGGTGAAGGTCACCATCGCGGTCCCCGTCGGGATGCGAGACGCCGGCGAACAGCGGCGCGGCCTCGGCTCCGGTGAACACCCACCGGAACCAGCTCCGCTCGACGTCGGCCAGGTGCCGGAGAAGCCCGAGGAGGTTGAGATCCGACGGTTCGACGGTGGGCCGCCGCGCATCGTCGTCGCTCACACCATCGATCTTGCGCAGCAGCACCGACCGGTAGTAATCGAGGAACTCGGTGAGGGTGGTGCGCTCGTCGCCGGACGGCTGCGGATCGATCGGGACGGGCGCAGGGTTCATGCCCGCAAGCTACCCGTGCGACTCAGGCGACCGCCGCGGCGAGGGCGTCGCCGATCTCGTCGGTGCTGCGCGCCGGCCGCCCGGCGCGCACGGCGAGGTCGGCGCCGACCAAGCTCTCGACCGTCGCGGCCGCCTCAGGCTGGCCGAGGTGCTCGAGCATCAGGGCGATCGACAGGATCGCGGCTGTCGGGTCGGCCTGTCCGGTGCCGACGATGTCGGGTGCGGATCCGTGTACCGGCTCGAACATCGACGGAGCGGTGCGGGCCGGGTTGATGTTGCCGCTGGCGGCCAGCCCGATGCCGCCGGTCACTGCGGCGGCGAGGTCGGTGAGGATGTCGCCGAACAGGTTGTCGGTGACGATCACGTCGAAACGCTCGGGTGCGACCGTCATCGCGATGGTCGCGGCGTCGACGTGCAGGTAGTTGGTGGTGACGTCGGAGAAGTCTCGCGCGACCTCGGCGAAGACCCGCGCCCACAAGCCGCCGGCGTTGACCAGGACGTTGGTCTTGTGCACCAGGGTGAGGGTCTTGCGGTCCCTGGCCTGTGCGCGGGTGAACGCGTCGCGGACCACCCGCTCGACCCCGAAAGCCGTGTTCAGGCTGACCTCGGTGGCCACCTCGTGCGGGGTGCCCGTCCGCATCGAGCCGCCGTTGCCCACGTAGGGACCTTCGGTGCCCTCGCGGACGACCACGAAGTCGATCGTGCCGGTGTCACGCAGCGGGCCGGTCGTACCCGGCCACAGCTTCGACGGGCGCAGGTTCACGCACTGGTCGAAGGCGAATCGGAGCTTCAACAGCAGCCCGCGCTCAAGGATGCCGGACGGGAGCTTCGGGTCGTTCGGGACACCACCTACCGCGCCGAGCAGGATCGCGTCGGCACCCCGCAGTTCCTCGAGCACCGAGTCCGGCAGTACCTCCCCCGTGGCGAGGTAGCGGTTGGCGCCTAGGTCGTAGTCGGTGGTGTTGACGGTGAAGCCGGCCCGGTCGGCAACGGCGCGGAGGACCTTGACCGCCTGGCCGGTCACCTCGGGACCGATGAAGTCGCCGCCGATGACCGCAATGTCGTAGGACGTTGGCATGGTTGCGACCCTAATCTCGGGTCCGGATGATGGAACGATCTGTCCCGTCGGGTGAGACGGTCCGCGTTCCGGTGGGCGGCCGTTCGGCGCTGGCCGCCGCCGCACCCGCCCGCCCGCCGGTCCGCCGGCCCTCGAGTGGACGCCCGGCCACGCGTAACCCGGCGTGTCGGGTGGCGACACGCCCACTCCGGCACCGCTCGACCCCGCCAGGCCCTCGAGTGGACGCCCCGCCCCACCGAACCCGGCGTGTCGGGTGCCGACACGCCCACTCCGGCACCGCTCGACCCCCCGCACCCAGCAGCCGATAACCTGCGTGTCCCCGTGTTCAGCAGGTGGGCAACGACCCGGCCGCGACCCGGCACCCTCGATACAGTGACCCGCGTGAGCTCACAGCCCGAGCAGCCCCGCATCGTCGCTCAGGCGCTCCTTCTCTCACGCAGCCGCGGCTTCATCGCCTCCTGCCGGGTCGAGACCGGTCGGCTCCTCGCGACCCTCGCCGCCAGCCGAACCGGCACGCTCGCCGAGATCGGAACCGGCTGCGGCGTCGGCGCCGCCTGGATCTACTCCTCGATGCGGCCCGACGCGAGACTCGTCACCGCCGAGGTCGACCCCGAACTCGCCGGCGTGGTGGGCAAGCTGTTCGCCGACGACGACCGCGTCACGGTGCTCGCCGCCGACTGGCGTGAGTTGACACGGTCGGCCCCGTTCTCGTTGCTGTTCGTCGATTCCCGCGAACCCAAGAAGGCCGGCCCCGACGGGGTCGTCGACTTCCTCGAACCCGGCGGCATAGCCGTTCTCGACGACTTCACCCCGACGACGACGTGGCCGCCGATGTACAACGGCTCAGTCGACGTCCTGCGGCACAGCTGGCTGACCGACCCCCGGTTCGCGACGAGCGACGTCATGGTCACTGACGACGCGTGCGTGCTCGTCGCCACGAAGCTCTGAGCCCGTGCTGCACTATCTGGCGATCTTCGCTGCCGGCATGGCGGCCGGGACCATCAACACGATTGTCGGATCCGGCAGCCTGATCACGTTCCCGACACTCCTGGCACTGGGCTACGCGCCGGTGACGGCGAACATCTCGAACAGCCTCGGTCTCGTGCCGGGCGGACTGTCCGGCAGCTGGGGTTACCGGCGCGAGCTGTCCACCCAGAAGCGGGCGTTGAAGATCCTGCTCCCCTGCTCCCTGGTCGGCGGGGTGAGCGGAGCGCTGCTTCTGCTCGTGCTGCCCGCCGCCGCGTTCGCAGCGATCGTGCCGGTGCTGGTCGCGCTCGCGGTCCTGCTCGTAGCGTTCCAGCCGTTCATCCAGCGCACTGTCGCGAAGCGCCGGGCGGCCGCGGCGGACACGGCCGTTGATGCGCTGCCCGCTGAGCCGTCGGTTCAGAAGTACGGGCTCGGAGTCGCCGCGGCCTGCTTTTTCTGCGGTGTCTACGGCGGTTACTTCGGCGCGGCGCAGGGCGTCCTGCTCGTCGGACTGTTCGGCGTCCTGCTGACCGACCCGCTGCAGACCCAGAACGCGCTCAAGAACATCCTCACCGCCTGCGTGAACCTGATCGCGGCGATCGTCTTCGTCGTCATCGCGATCGATCGGCTGGACTGGGTCGTCGTGGCGATAATCGGCGTCGGTTCACTGCTCGGGGGATTCCTCGGCGCTCGCATCGGCCGCCGGCTGCCACCCGTCGTGCTGCGGATCGTGATCATCACTGTAGGCACGATCGCCTTCGTCAGGCTGCTGACGGCCTGACCGCGGCCGCCGATCGGCCGACCCGACCCGACACGAGTGCCGCGACCGCGCACAGACCAGCGGCCGCGAACCACGCGATCGTGTACTGCCCGGTCGCGTCGCGCACCGCACCGGCCGCCACCGAGGCAGCCGCCGCACCCAACTGGTGGGCGGCGAACACCCAGCCGAAGACGATGGTCCCGGACTCGCCGAACGCCTCCCGGCAAAGCGCGACGGTCGGCGGCACCGTGGCGACCCAGTCGAGGCCGTAGATCACGACGAAGACGACGATGCTCGGACGGACGGTGGCCGAGAGCAGCGCCGGCAGCAGGACCAGGCCGACGCCTCGGAAGCCGTAGTAGGCGACGAGCAGGACCCGCGGGTTGATCCGATCGGTGAGTGCACCCGAGGCGATGGTTCCGACGACGTCGAACACGCCGACGACCGCCAGCAGCCCAGCCGCGGTGGTCTCGGGCATGTCATGGTCATGCGCGGACGGGATGAAGTGCACCCCGATCAGGCCGTTGGTGGTGGCGCCGCAGATGGCGAAGCCGACGACCAGTGCCCAGAACGTCCGCGTCCGCGCGGCGACACGAAGGGCGCGCACGGCGACCACCGCCGGGCCCGGTCCTGATGCACTGACCGGCCGCGCGATCGGGGTCCCGGGCAGTGACCCGTAGGGCGTCACGCCGCGGTCGGCCGGATGGTTGCGCATGAACACGAGCACGAGCGGGACGACGGCGAGGGCGGCCAGTGAGACCACGAGCGAGGCCTCCCGCCAGCCGGAGTGCACGGCGAGACGCGCCATCACCGGCAGGAAGATCAGCTGGCCGGTGGCACCGGCTGCTGTCAGGATCCCCATCACGAGGCCGCGGCGCCGCACGAACCAGCGGTTCGCGACCGTAGCGGCGAACACCATGGCCATCGATCCGGTGCCGAGACCGATCAGCAGCCCCCACAGCAGCAGCAGCTGCCACCTGGTGGTGATGAATATCGTCAGGCCGCTACCGGTTGCCACCAGAACCAAGGCGGTGCTGGTGACGGCGCGGATTCCGAAGCGGTCCATCAGCGCAGCGGCGAACGGTGCGGTGAGGCCGTAGAGCACGAGGTTGATGCTCACCGCCAGCGAGACGACGCTGACCGACCAGCCGAACTCTGCCTTCAGTGGAAGCATCAGCACTCCGGGCGCCGACCTGAATCCGGCCGCGCCGAGCAGTGCGACGAAACTGACCCCGGCGACCAGCCAGGACGGATGGATCCGGTGGGGGCGCGCGGGTCGGGCCGGCGGCCCGGCGGGTGTCGTCGTGTCTGGCGTGAGCACTGCGACCGCCCTTCCTTCAGATCGAGCGTCCCGCGACCGGTTCCGGCGCCGCGGGATCAGTCCTCGAGGTCGGCGATGGCCACGTGCTCGGCGTCGATCTCCTTGGCCAGCAGATCGACGACGTCGGAGGGAACAGCGGAGTCGAGGGTGAGGATGGCGAACGCCCGGCCGCCCTGACGGTCCCGGCTCACCTGCATGCCGGCGATGTTCACTCCTTGGTCGCCCAGTACCCGTCCGAGCGAGGCGACGACACCAGGACGGTCGACGAAGTTGAGGAACAGCATGTGCGTGGCCAGGTCGATGTCGACCGCATAGCCGTCGACCTCCACGATGCGCTCGACCTGCCGTACCCCGGCCAGGGTGCCCGAGACCGAGACCATCGTCCCGTCGCCGAGGGTGCCACGCAGGGTGATCAGGTTCCGGTAGTCGGTACTCTCCGGCTCGGTCACCAGCCTGACCTCGGTGCCCCGTTCGGCAGCGAGCAACGGCGCGTTGACGTAGGTCACCTGGTTGGAGACCACGTCGGTGAACACTCCCTTCAGCGCCGCCAGCCGGAGGACGGACACGTCGCTGTGGGTGATCTCGCCGCGGACCTCGACGTCGAGCTGCTGCGCGACTCCGCCGGCCAGTGCGGTGAACACACGGCCGAGGTGTTCGGTGAGCGGGATACCGGGCCGCAGGTCCTCAGCGATCACTCCGCCGGCGACGTTGACCGCGTCCGGCACGAGCTCCCCCGCCAACGCGAGCCGCACCGATTTCGCCACCGCCACGCCCGCCTTCTCCTGGGCCTCCTCGGTGCTCGCACCAAGGTGTGGTGTGACCACGACGTTGTCGAAGCCGAACAGGGGCGAGTCGGTGCAGGGCTCCGAGGCGAACACGTCGACCCCGGCCCCGCCGATCCGGCCGTCGGCGAGCGCAGACGCGAGCGCCGCCTCGTCGACGATGCCTCCGCGCGCGGCGTTGATCAGGATGAGGCCCGGCTTGACCCTGTGCAGCTCGGCGTCACCGATCAGGCCGACCGTCTCCGGGGTCTTCGGCAGGTGCACGCTCATCAGGTCGGACTTGACCAGCAGCTCGTCGAGCGACACCAACCGGACGCCGGTGGCCGCCGCGCGCCCGGGCTGGACGTAGGGGTCGTAGGCGATCACGTCCATGCCGAAGGCAGCGAGCCGTTGCGCGACCAGGACGCCGACACGGCCGAGACCGACGATGCCGGCCGTCTTGTCGAGCAGTTCGACGCCGGTGAACCCGGATCGCTTCCACTGGCCGCTCTTGAGTGCGGCGTTCGCGTTCGGGATGCGCCGTGCGACGGCGAGCGCGAGACCGACGGCGAGCTCGGCGGCACTGGCGATGTTGGAGGTCGGCGCGTTGACGACCATCACGCCGGCCTGGGTGGCGGCCCGGACGTCGACATTGTCGAGACCGACCCCGGCGCGGGCGACCACCTGCAGTTTCGGCGCGGCCGCGAGCGCCTCGGCGTCGATCCGGGTTGCGCTACGGACGAGGATCGCCTCCGCGTCGACGATCGCGGCGAGCAGTTCGGCGCGGTCGGCGCCGTTGCAACGCCGGACGTCGAAGTCGGGACCCAGCGCGTCGAGGGTGGCGGCGGAGAGCTCTTCGGCGATCAGGACGACTGGCTTCGGCACCGGGGCATCGCTTTCTCGAGACAAGCGGAACGAACGAACGTGGACACCGTTCGACGCACGACACTGTGCTGCCGAGAGAACCGTGCTGCCGGTAACCGGGAGCCTTCAGGCGCACAAGTTAACAGAGCCGATCAGTTCGGGGTCAGCTCGCGCGCTCCGGTTCCGGTCAGGTCGCTTCATCGGATTGGCTCCAGGAGCGGGCTTCGCGAGGGTCGTCGTGTAAGACCGGATGCGACAATGGCCTGGTGACGACCGACTCCGCACGTGCCGACGCCGAGGTGTTCGAGGCCGAACCCGACCCCGGGACGCGCCGTCGGCTGACCGACCTCGTCGGCTCGCCGTCGCGCGCCTACTCACTGCTGATCACGATCGGTGCGGCGCTGGGCCTCCTCGCGTCGTTCACGCTCACGGTCGACCGGATCCGGCTGCTCAAGAACTCCAACGTCGCGCTGGCTTGCGACGTGAATTCGATCATCAACTGCGGCTCCGTGATGAGTTCGCCACAGGGTGAAGCCTTCGGCTTCGCGAACCCCATCCTCGGGCTTGCTGCATTCGGCGGGATGTCGGTGCTGGGAATCGGTCTTCTCGGGGGCGTCGCCTATCCGCGCTGGATGTGGGGCGGCCTCACGATCGGCACGGTGTTCGGCATCTCCTTCGTCGGCTGGCTGAGCTATCAGGCGATCTTCCACATCGGCCGGCTGTGCCCGTGGTGCATGCTCGTGTGGGCCGTGATGATCCCGGTCTTCGTGGTGACGACCCTGTTCACGCTGTCCGACGTTCTGCCTGTCCCGGCCGCCGTACGGCGCGTCGCCCGCTTCCTGCGGCAGTGGCAGGCGCTGTGCATGCTCCTCCTCTACGCGATCATCGCGACCGCGATCGCCACCAACAACTGGGGCCAGTCCTGATCCCGACCGCGACACGAATCCGTGACGGATTCGGACGTGGGCGGTGACCGTCGCCGGACGTCGTCGGCACACCGGCTAGAAGCCAGTGGCCGGTTGTTGCTACTTTGCGTCAGCCATTTCGCGAATTTGATGGCGATTGCGCACGATTGGTGACGAAGAGTAACGGCCGGGTGCCGTCCCGGCCGTCCGAGGAGTTCAACAGATGGCATCTACGCAGACGACGCCGGCGTCCCACCGCGGGCCACGTCGCCCTCGACGCACCGGCAGGCTCGTCGTCGGCATCGCGATCATCGCGCTGCTGATCGCCGGCGGAACCGTCGCGACGATCGCCGCCATGCGTGGCGGCAAGGCCGGCGCGACGACGTCGCTCGACACTCCGAAGCCGCAGGGGTCCGCCGCGACCACACCGGCAGCGACCCCAAGCCCCGTCTCCGCGAGTCCGACACCGACACCGACGCCCACGCCCACCCCGAGCTCGGCCGATGCCGCCGTGGCGGCCTGCCGGACGACGGTTACTGCCGCGGAGGCCGCCGTCGCCGCGGCCCGCACGGGTGCCTCGCACTGGGCCGTCCACACCCAGGCGCGGACCGACTTCCTCGCCCACAAGATCACCCTGGCGCAGACCAACGAGAGGTTCAAGACGACGAAACTCCTGGGCCCGGCCGACCAGCGGACCTTCGCTGACGCACTCGCCGCGTACGAACGGGTGGCGAACGGCTGCATCGGGCTGTCGCACTCGAGCCAACCGGCCGCAGCCACCTGCGCGACGAAGGCAGCTGCCCTCCGCACCTCGGTCGTCGCCGGTCAGGCAGTGATGAAGGACTGGGCCTCGCATCTGAACAACATGGCGCTGCACGCGGAGAATCAGATGAGCGCGACGCAGGCACGTATCGCCTGGATCTCGGCCTGGAAATCGGCGCCGGCCAACCTCGACGCGTTCAGCGCCGCCGACTCGGCCAGCACGAAAACGCCGAGCTGCCCAGCCGGATAGACAGGACAGCTCGGCGATCAGGTCGTAGTAACGGAGATCAACGAGAGGCGGAGCCTTCGACGTAGTCGTCGTCGTGGCTCTTGACCCAGGACATCAGGTCGCGAAGACCACGACCGGTCGCCTCGATCGGGTGCGCGGCACCCTTCGCGCGAAGGGCCATGAACTCCGGTGCGCCCGCGTCCTGGTCGTCGATGAATCGCTTCGCGAAGGCGCCGTTCTGGATGTCGTCCAGCACGGCGCGCATGTTCTGCTTCACCTTGTCGTCGATGATCCGCGGGCCGGAGACGTAGTCGCCGTACTCAGCGGTGTCGGAGACCGACCAACGCTGCTTGGCGATTCCGCCCTCGTACATGAGGTCGACGATGAGCTTGAGCTCGTGCAGGCACTCGAAGTAGGCGACCTCGGGCTGGTAGCCGGCCTCGATCAGGGTCTCGAAGCCCTTCATCACGAGCTCGGACACACCACCGCAGAGGACGGCCTGCTCACCGAAGAGGTCGGTCTCGGTCTCCTCGGTGAAAGTGGTCTTGATCCCGCCGGCACGCAGACCCCCGATGGCCTTGGCGTAGGCGAGGGCGAGCGGCCACGCCGTACCGGTCGCGTCCTGCTCGACGGCCACGAGCACGGGGACGCCGCGGCCTTCGACGTACTCGCGGCGGACGAGGTGACCCGGCCCCTTCGGCGCCACCATCGCGACGTCGACACCTGCCGGCGGCTTGATCAGGTCGTAGCGGATGTTGAAGCCGTGTCCGAAGAAGATCGCGTCGCCGTCGACCAGGTTGGGCTCGATCGCGTCCGCGTACAGCTTGCGCTGAGCGGGATCGGGCGCCAGCACCATGATGAGATCGGCCTCCTCGACCGCTTCCGACGGTGTCAGCACACGAAGACCCTCGTTCTCCGCGCGTGCCCTGCTCTTGCTGCCCGGGAGCAGACCGACGCGGACGTCGACACCCGAATCACGCAGCGACAGCGCGTGCGCGTGCCCCTGGCTGCCGTAGCCGAGCACAGCGACGTTGCGCTGCTGGATGATCGAGAGATCGGCGTCGTCGTCGTAGTACATCTTCGCTGGCACTGCGGATACTCCTTGTGGGGTTGGACGTCTGGGACTGTTGGGGGGTCCGCGCGGGTGCTCGCTCAGGCGCTTCGTTCGGGCCGTTCGGCGATGCTGCGCAGCGCGCGATCGGTCATCGACCGGCCGCCGCGGCCGAGGCCGACAGTGCCGGACTGGACGAGCTCGCGGATCCCGAAGGGTTCGAGGACGTGCAGCAGCGCGCTGAGCTTGCCACGCGATCCGGTCGCCTCGACGGTGACAGCGTCGGTGGCGACGTCGACGACGTGGGCGCGGAACATCGTCAGCGCGTCCATCACCTGTCCTCGGGTGGTCGCGTCGACACGCACTTTCACCAGCAGTAGTTCACGTTCGACCGAGGCGTCGGGTTCGAGCTCGACGATCTTGAGGACGTTGATGAGCTTGTGCAGCTGCTTGGTGACCTGTTCGAGCGGCAGCTCGTCCACGTTCACGACGATCGTCATGCGGGACAGGTCGGCATGCTCGGTCGGACCGACGGCGAGCGACTCGATGTTGAAGCCGCGCCGCGAGAACAGGCTGGCCACCCGCGCCAGCACGCCGGGAACGTCCTCGACCAGGACCGACAGCGTGTGCGTGGTCATGAGGTCGGCTCCTGTCCGTCTGCTTCCTCTTCGGTGCGGTCCCAGGACGGTGCGATGTCGCGGGCGAACTGGATGTCGCTGTTGGACGATCCGGCGGCGACCATCGGCCACACCATCGCGTCCCGGTGCACGACGAAGTCGATGACGACCGGGACGTCGTCGATGCCCATGGCCTTCTCGATCGTCGCGTCGAGGTCGTCCTCGGACTCGCAGCGCAGCCCGATGCAGCCGTAGGCGTCGGCCAGCTTGGCGAAATCGGGAATCCGCCGGGCCGAGCCGGTGTGCAGGTCGGTGTTGCTGTAGCGGCCGTCGTAGAACAGCGTCTGCCACTGACGGACCATGCCGAGGCTCGAGTTGTTGATCACCGCGACCTTGATCGGGATGTTGTTCAGCGCGCAGGTCGCCAGCTCCTGATTGGTCATCTGGAAGCAGCCGTCGCCGTCGATCGACCACACGGTCCGGTCGGGGGCACCGACCTTCGCGCCCATCGCAGCGGGCACCGAATAACCCATCGTGCCGAGCCCGCCCGAGGTCATCCAGGATCCCGGCCGCTCGTACTTGATGAACTGCGACGACCACATCTGGTGCTGGCCGACGCCGGGCACGAAGATGCCCTCGGGCCCGGTGATCTCACCGATCCGGCTGATCACCTTCTGGGGTGCCAGGCCGCCGTCGTCGGGCTCGTCGTATCCCAGCGGATAGCGGTCCTTGAGGTCTTGCATCCGGTCGCGCCAGGTGGCGTAGTCGCCGCGGTGACCGCCGGCGAACTCGGCCTGGATCGCGCTGATCAGCTCGAGGATGACCTCGCGGGCATCACCGACGATCGGAATGTCGGCGGCACGGTTCTTCGAGATCTCGGCCGGATCGATGTCGGCGTGGATCACCTTGGCGTGCGGGGCGAACGAGGACAGCCGTCCGGTCACACGGTCGTCGAAGCGGGTGCCGAGGGAGATCAGAAGGTCACTCTGCTGCAGCGCGCCGACGGCCGACACGGTGCCGTGCATGCCGGGCATGCCCAGGTGTAGTGGATGACTGTCGGGGAACGCGCCACGGGCCGTCAGGGTGGTCACCACCGGGATACCGGTGAGCTCGGCCAACACCAGGAGCTCCTCGGTGGCACGGGCTTTGAGGACGCCGCCGCCGATGTAGAGGACGGGCCGGGTGGACTCGACGATCGCCCGGCCGGCTTGCGCAACCTGCTTGGGGTGCGGCTTGGTGATCGGCCGGTAGCCGGGCAGGTGCTGGGTCGGCGGCCACTCGAACGTCGTCATCGCCTGCATCGCATCCTTGGCGACGTCGACCAGGACCGGGCCCGGACGACCGGTGCCGGCGATGTGGAACGCCTCGGCGATCACGCGGGGAATCTGTGCGGGGTCCTTGACGAGATAGTTGTGTTTCGTGATCGGCATCGTGATTCCACAGATGTCGGCCTCTTGGAAGCCGTCCGTCCCGATCAGGTTGGACGCGACCTGACCGGTGATGGCGACCATCGGCACCGAGTCCATGTAGGCGTCCGCGATCGGAGTGACCAGGTTGGTCGCCCCCGGGCCAGACGTCGCCATGCAGACGCCGACGCGGCCGCTGGCGTTCGCATATCCCTGTGCGGCATGACCAGCACCCTGTTCATGCCGCACGAGGATGTGCCGAATCTGCTCGGAGGCGAGCAGCGGGTCGTACGCCGGCAGGATCGCACCACCAGGGATGCCGAAGATCGTCTCGACGCCGACCGCCTCCAGGGAGGCGATCAGACTCTCGGCGCCGTTCATCCGTCGACCGCTGCGTGGATCAGTGCTGCTCATAGCTCGGTACCTCTTTCGTTAGCTCGTTCCGCGCCTCGTGCGGCGAGGAGGGTGGTCCGCTTCGTGATGCTCGGGATGTCGGGCAACAAAAAACCCCCGCAGCCGATCGGGCTGACGAGGGTGGCACGCTGGCTGATCCCGAAGGTCAGCTGGCGCGCCGCGGAAGTACGAGAATCTGGTTCGTACGCATGAGGATCACCGTGCTCCTCATCCGAGGTGCCCGTCAACTCCCGCCGGTGACCTGTCTCACGATGCGACCCCTCCGGAATCCTGATCGGACTCAGGTCTTGTCGCCAGTACTGCAACGTCTCGATGTCGGATGTGTTTCACCGTCGCTGTCGGACGGATGACGTCTATGAACATTGTTCTAGTTTAATACAAACAATAGGTCTACTGTCGGCTCCATGCTCGTTCGCATCGACACCTCCTCGGCCACTCCGCTGGCCGACCAGATCGCGGCGTCGGTCCGTGGCAGCCTCGGTCGCCGCGAACTCGCGACCGGCGACCGGCTGCCGGCCGCACGTGAACTGGCCGCGGCTCTGGATGTCAACGTGCACACGGTTCTCCGCGCCTACGCCGCACTGCGTGACGACGGTCTGATCGATCTGCGCCGCGGCCGTGGCGCGGTCGTCAGTGCGCACGCCGACGCGGACCGCACCCGCCTCACCGATCTCGCCCGGAGCTTCGTCGCCGACGCGCGCCGGCTCGGGCTCGACGACAAGGAGATGACCACGATGCTCGAGAAGGCCATCGGGGACACGATGAAGGGAGCGGCATCATGACGACGACGACCTCCATGCTCAGCGAACGCAGGCGCCACGGCGCTGCTGCGCTCACCATGGGACTGGCGGCGAGCTGGCTCCCTCCTGTTCTCGTCGTCGCCGGCCGGCTCGTGGCGGCCGGTTCGGTTCCCGACCACATCGCGTCGCATTGGCGCGGTTCGGCACGTCCCGACGGCATCTCCTCGACCTCGGGGATGTTCGCCGCTGCGCTGGCCGTCACCACTATCGGTGCCGTCGTCGCGACGGTGGCGGTCCTGCTGCGTCGTCGCTCCCCCGCGATCGCCAACCTCGGCATCCTGCTCGGTCCGGTGGTCGCCGCGGCCATCGCCGGCAGCTGGCTGATCTCGTTGTGGGCGACCATTGCGGCCGGCTCGGCCGAGAACGCCACACTGGGCCCGCGGATCGCAGTGATCGTGCCGGCACTTGCGCTGGGTTTCCTGCCGATCGCTGTCCTCCGACAGCCCGCGCACCCCAGGGGACCGCGCGTGCCGGTCCGTGCGCTCGACCTCGAGGCCGGCGAGCGCGCGGCCTGGTCGGCGGTCATCGGTGGCCGCGTCTTCGTCGTCGTGGCCGCACTGCTGTCCGTCGCGGCACTCGTCGTCGGACTGGTGGTCGAGCCACTGACCGGAGTCGTCTTGGGTCTCGGCGCGGTCCTCGCAGCCGCGTTCGGTCGCACCGAGATCACCGCCGATCGCCGCGGTCTCCGACTGCGTTCCTGGATGCTGGGGATCCCGTTCAAGCACATCGCACTGGCCGACATCGCCGACGTGCACAGCGAGCACATCGACCCGATGCGGTGGGGCGGCTGGGGCTACCGGGTCGCACCCGGACGGTCGGCACTGGTACTGCACGCCGGTCCCGGGCTCGAGGTCGAGCGAGGCAACGGGAGTGTGTTCGCCGTCACCGTCGACGATCCGGAGACGCCGGCCAGCCTGCTCACCGCACTCGTCCGGTCGGCCCGCTGAAGTAGCCGTCCGGAACGTCGGGCTTAGGCGCAGACCGCACCTTGAGCCGCCGATCCGACGAGCTTGCGGTACTTGGCGAGCACGCCGCGGGTGTAGTGCGGTGCCGGGGGTGTCCAGCCGAGCGCTCGCCGAGCCAGTTCGGCCTCGTCCACATCGACGTCGAGCCGCTTGTTAGCGACGTCCAGGGTGATGATGTCGCCGTCGGCGATGAACGCGATCGGGCCGCCGTCGACCGCTTCCGGCGCGACGTGGCCGACGCACAGCCCGGTCGTCCCGCCCGAGAACCGGCCATCGGTCATCAACAGCACGTCCTTGCCCAGCCCCGCGCCCTTGATCGCGCCGGTGATGGCGAGCATCTCGCGCATGCCCGGACCACCCTTTGGCCCTTCGTAGCGGATGACGACGACGTCGCCGGGGACGATCGTGCCGTCTTCGAGCGCGTTCATGGCCGTGCGCTCACCGTCGAACACCCGGGCGGTGCCGGTGAAGACATCGCTGTCGAAGCCGGCGCTCTTCACGACCGCACCGTCGGGTGCGAGTGAGCCGTGCAGGATCGTCAGCCCGCCGGTCTTGTGGATCGGCTCGTCGAGGTGCCTGATGATCGTGCCGTCGATGTCTGGCGGGTTCAGCTCGGCCAGGTTCTGCGCCATCGTCTTGCCGGTGACGGTCATGCAGTCGCCGTGCATCAGGCCCGCGTCGAGTAGCGCCCGCATGATCACCGGGATGCCGCCGACCTTGTCGACGTCGTTCATCACGAAGCGGCCGAACGGCTTCAGATCGCCCAGGTGTGGGACCCGGTCGCCGATCCGGTTGAAGTCGGCCAACGTCAACTCGACCTCGGCCTCGTTGGCGATGGCCAGCAGGTGCAGCACGGCGTTGGTGGAACCGCCGAGAGCCATCACGACGGTGATCGCGTTCTCGAAGGCTTCCCTGGTCATGATCTGGCGCGCCGTGATGCCCTGGCGCAGCATCTCGACGACGGCCTGACCGGACTTGTGCGCGAAGCCGTCGCGACGACGGTCGACGGCGGGCGGCGCTGCGGACCCCGGGAGCGACATGCCCAGCGCCTCGCCGACGGCGGCCATCGTGTTCGCGGTGAACATCCCACCGCAGGCCCCCTCGCCGGGGCAGATCGCACGCTCGACCTTCTCGACCTGCTCGCGGGTGATCTTGCCGGCGATACAGGCGCCGACGGCCTCGAAGGCGTCGATGACGGTGACGTCGGTGCCGTCGACGTTGCCGGGCATGATCGAACCGGCGTAGAGGAACACCGAGGCGAGGTCGAGGCGGGCGGCGGCCATCAACATCCCGGGCAGGGATTTGTCGCAGCCGGCCAGCAGGACGGAGCCGTCGAGTCGCTCGGCCATCATCACCGTCTCGACCGAGTCGGCGATGACCTCGCGCGACACCAGCGAGAAGTGCATGCCCTCGTGGCCCATCGAGATGCCGTCGGACACCGAGATCGTGCCGAACTCGAGCGGGTAGCCACCGGCCGCGTGGACGCCGGACTTGACCGCGTCGGCGAGCCGGTCCAGCGACAGGTTGCACGGAGTGATCTCGTTCCACGACGACGCGACGCCGATCTGCGGCTTGACCCAGTCGTCGTCACCCATCCCGACGGCACGGAGCATGCCGCGCGAGGCGGTGGCCTCGAGGCCGTCGGTGACGACCCGGCTCCTCGGCTTGATGTCGATACCGCCGCCGTCGGCGGTCGTCGCAGTGCTCTGGGCAGCGTCGGTCAGCGTGGTGCTCGGAGGCATGGCCGACACCTTACGCACGCTCGCGACATCGCGATCAGCTGGTCCGGGGCCGCAACCGGCGCCGGCGAATCAGTAGATCGGCTGCGGGAGCGGTCGCGTCCTGCCGGCCGCATCGAGGAACTCCGGTGCCGGCACGGCATCGACGGTGTGCTCGGCCGTCGGCTGGGCGACGACGCCACCGCGCGACGTGACGAGAGCGATGATCACGAGAGCGACTCCGAGGATGGGCGTGATCGCGGAGATGAGGTTTGCCCAGAATCCGTACAGCAGCTCCCGACCCTGGTCGTAGGGCAGCCACTGGAGTACGAGTCCGGAGAACACCCAGACGGAGAACAGCCCGCCGACGACCTTGACGGCTCGCGGCAGCGCATACCGGAACAACGCGAATCCGAGCGGTACGACCCATACGAAATGGTGCGTCCACGACAGCGGCGAGGCCATGACGGTGCCGAGGCCGACGAGCCCCAGGGCGAAAAGCTCCTCGCCTCGGCGCGACCAGCGCGCGGCCGCCCACACAGCGGCGAGCGCGGTGAGGCCGCCGATGACGGTCGCAACGGCGGCCACGATAGTGCTGTCACCGAACAGCCTGACCATCCCGCCGAGCACTGACTGGTTGCCCAGGTAGTACGCCGCTCCGGTTCGGGTGTCACCGGCGATCAGCGTGCGCCAGAAGGCCACCGTCTCGCTCGGGAGGACGATCAACCCGATCAGGGACGTGGCCAGGAAGACGCCGAGAGCCCATGCGGCGTCGCGCCAGCGGCGTAATGCGGCCAGGTACAGGATGAACAGGCCAGGCGTGAGCTTGATCCCGGCGGCCAGCCCGGTCAGCGCGCCGCGGGGCCCGATCCGCCGGCCGGGGAGCAGGTCGAGCAGCACCAGCGACATCACCATCACGTTCACTTGGCCGTAGCCCAGCGTCGCGCGGACGGGCTGGCAGATCAAGACGATGACAACACCGACGACACCGACGAGGATCCCGGCCGGAACGCCGAAGCGACGCAGCACCGTACGGATGAGCAGGACCGAGGCGAACGTCCACAGGACCTGCATCAGCTTGTACGGGACGTAGCTCAGCGGAACAGCGATGAGCGCGGCGAACATCGGGTAGATGAACGCGAGGTTGAACTGGGTGAACCGGAGGCTGATGATGTCGCCGCCCTGGATGAGGGCGTGCCCGGCCTCGACGTAGACACGGAGGTCCATCGTGTTCGGGCTCCACGGCCACGGTCGCCCGCCCGGGATGACATAGGGGAGGACGATGAAAGCAGCAACGAACGGCGCCAGCTCGAGTATCCAGCCGACCTTGCGCCAGGCGCCATGCTCCAGAAACGTCAGGTTCACGGAGTGAGAGTAACCTCCGCTCCCCGGCTTCTGGCCGACGTGCCGGGTGCGCCGCGATCAGCTCATGCTGACCGCTTTCACGTTGAGCACGGACGGTAGATGCTCGGCTATCACCCCGTAATTCTCGCCGTCGTCGTTGCTCGCATAGACACTGCCGTCCTTCGTTCCGAGGTAGACACCGGCGACGTCGTTCTGATCGGTGCACATCGCGTCGCGGAGCACGATCGAATAGCAGGGGGTCGCCGCCAGACCGCTGTGGAACGCGGTCCAGGTTCGGCCGGCGTCGTCGGAGCGGTACACCCGCATGGTCGCCGCCGGCGGGAACCGCTCCCCGTCCGCGACCAGCGGATAGGTGTAGACGGTGTCGGCGCGGTGCGGGTGACCGACGATGGGGAAGCCGAAATCGGCCGGGAGCCCGTCGGCGATCGACGTCCAGGTCCGGCCCTCGTCATCGGAGCGGTAGACGCCGTGATGATTCTGGGCGTAGACGATCTCGGGCCGGCCGGCGGCGCGGCTGATCTTGTGAACGCACTGGCCGAACTCCGGGTACTCGTTCCCGGGCAGGAAGTACGCCTTGATGCCGGTGTTGGACGCCGACCAGGTCGCGCCGGCGTCCTCGGTTCGGTAGACGCCACCCGTCGACATGGCCACCAGGAGCCGGGCCGGGTCGTCGGGGTGCGGCAGGATCGAGTGGATCGCCTGGCCGCCGAAGCCCGCTTCCCACAACGGTCGATGGGGGTGGTCCCACAGGCTGCGGACGAGCGCGAAGGTGTCACCGCCGTCAGTGGACCTGAACAGGGCGGACGGTTGCGTACCGGCCCAGACCACACCTCGTTCCGTGGGCGACGCGACGATCTGCCAGACCCGCTCGACCGAGGCGGGTTCGTCGCCGTCGGTGATGCCGGGCGGGAACGCGATCGGTCCGTGCTCCGGACCGACGGGCTCGTGCCAGGTCGCGCCGAGGTCGTCGGAGTAGGACAGTGAGGGTCCGAAGTGTGAGCTGTCCACCCCGGCGTAGACGCGGCCGGGCGGGCTCGCGCCCCCCGGGGTGACGCCCAGACCGTAGACGCCCTGCATCGGGAACGTCGGGCCCTCGACGGTCCATTCACTTCGTCCGTTGTTGCTCGTGGCTCTGAACAGGCCCTTGGCGGTCCCGATGAGCAGCAGCACCTCGCCCCCGCTGGACGGCGTCACGCGCGATCTGACATGCGTGCTGGTGGCGGTCATGGGCGTCACTCCTCGATCGGCGGGACCCGTCCGGTCATGCTGCACGCGAGGGCCGACAGTGGCAAGAGTCACCGGGCGACGAGATACGCCGGCGGTTCGCCGGCGACGACGCGGGCCACCTGACCGGCGACCAGAGCGCGGGCGCGCGGCAGGAACGCGGCTGATGCGCCACCGCGATGGGGTGAGATCAGTACCCCTCGGGTCGTCCAGAGCGGGTGTTCGGGCGGTAGCGGTTCGGGATCGGTGACGTCGAGGGCTGCCCGGACCAACCCGGATCGGCAGGCGTCGACCAGCGCGTCGGTGTCCACGACCTTGCCCCGAGCCACGTTGACGATCAGCGCGCCCGGCTTGCACAGGTCGAACTCGTGGGCGCCGAGGAGCCCTTCGGTCTCCGGCGTCAGCGGGACCAGCAGCACCACCACGTCGGCGGCCGGAAGCAACGTGGGGAGTTCGTCGATGCCGTGGACGCCATCACGGGGCCGGCTGGCCACCTTCACGACGTCGCACTCGAACCCGGTCAGCCGCCGGGCCAGCGCCTCGCCGATGGACCCGGCGCCGATGATGAGGACGGTGGAGTCGGCGAGCGCGCGGGTCGCTCCGACCAGCCACGTCGCCGTGGTCATCGCTCTCGCGTCGCGGTCGAGCTCGCGCTGGCTGGCCAGGATCAGCGCCACTGCGAGTTCGGCGGTGCTGGCGTCGTGGACACCACGCGCGTTGGCCAGCTGCACGTGCTCCGGCAGGTAGGGCAGCACGTGCTCGTAGCCGGCCGTCAGCACCTGGACGGTGACCACGGACGGGAGTTCCCGGATTACCTCGAACACCTTGGGATCGAACGTGTAGGCCGGGACGTAGAACGTGACGTCCGCCGGATCGAGGTCCGCCGGCGGGCCGGCGTCGTCGACGGCGAAGGTCGCGTAGCGCCAGCCGTCGGGAACTTCACCAAGGTAGGTGACCGGTTCGTGCCACGGCACGAGGATCACCGAATCGGGCATCAGTCCAGGCCGAGCAGGTGCGATCGGAGCTCGCCGAGTTCGTCGGCGGAGACCATCTCCGTGCTGCGGGTCCGGCCCAGAACACCCGGCAGTCCGCCGTCCCCGCGGTAGATCGGGATCAGATGCACATGCAGGTGGAAGACGTCCTGGCCGGCGGCCGCACGGGTCGCCTGAACCAGGTTCAGCCCGGCTGGTTCCAGCCGTTCATCGAGCAGCCGGGCCGTGCTCTCGACGAGATCGGCCATCTCCGCGAGCGCACCGTCAGCCTGTACGAGGTCGACGACATGCCGCTTGGGTATCACGAGCGAATGCCCGGGGGTCAACGGGAAGATGTCGAGGAATGCCAGCGAATGCTCGGTTTCACCGATCCGGGCGCTCGGCGACTCGCCGGCCACGATGTCGCAGAAGATGCAGTCGCTCACGCGCCCGCACCCAGCTTCTCGAGCACCAGTTGACGGATCCGGGCCGCGTCGGCCTGCCCCCTCATATCCTTCATGACCGCACCGATGAGCGCGCCCGCGGCGGCGACCTTGCCGTCCCGAACCTTCTCCGCGACTCCGGGGTTCGCCTCGATGGCGCGGTCGACCGCCTCGCCCAGCGCACCCTCGTCGGACACGACCTCGAGACCTCGCGACGTAGCGACCGCGGCCGGTTCGCCCTCACCGGCCAGCACACCCTCGAACACCGAGCGCGCCATCTTGTCGGTCAGCCGGCCCGAGTCGACCAGCGACTGCACCTCGACGACCTGTGCAGGGGTGATCGGCAACGATTCGAGATCGACGGCCTGCTCCTTCGCAGCCCGCGCGAGTTCGCCCATCCACCACTTGCGTGCGGCCTGTGGTGTCGTCCCGGCGTCGACGGTGGCCACGATCATCTCGAGCGCGCCGGCCCCGAGAACGTCACGCATCTCGGGCTCGGTGAACCCGTATTCCACACTCAGTCTGGCGATTCGCTCCACCGGCGGCTCCGGCAGCCGCTTGCGCAACTCCTCCACCCACTCGCGGCTCGGGGCGACCGGAACCAGGTCGGGCTCGGGGAAGTAGCGGTAGTCCTCGGCCGTCTCCTTGCTGCGCCCGGGGGTGGTCACGCCGGTGTCCTCGTGCCAGTGCCGCGTTTCCTGCTTGACGGCTCGGCCGTCGCGCAGCACTGCCGCCTGCCGGCTGATCTCGAACCGCAGGGCACGCTCGACCGAGCGCAGCGAGTTCACGTTCTTGGTCTCGGTCCGCGTTCCGAGTGGATCACTCGGCGAGTTCCGCAGTGACACGTTCGCGTCGCAGCGCAGCGAGCCCTGTTCCATCCGCACATCCGAGACCCCCAGCGCGCGCAGGAGGTCACGCAACATGCCGACGTACGCACGGGCCACCGCCGGGGCGGCGGCACCGGCACCTTCGATCGGTTTCGTGACGATCTCGATGAGCGGGACGCCGGCCCGGTTGAAGTCGAGGGCGGAATGGTCGGCGCCGTGGATACGACCGGTCGCACCGCCGACGTGCAGCGACTTGCCGGTGTCCTCCTCCATGTGCGCGCGTTCGATGGCGATCTCGTAGGACTTGCCGTCCACCTCGACCGACACCGAGCCGTTGAACGCGATCGGCTCGTCGTACTGGCTGATCTGGTAGTTCTTCGGCTGGTCGGGATAGAAGTAGTTCTTCCGGGCGAACCGGCACCAGTCGGCGATGTCGCAGCCGAGGGAGAGCCCGATCAGGATCGCGGACTCGATCGCCCGCTCGTTGACGACGGGCATGGAACCCGGCATCCCCAGGCAGGTCGGGCAGACCTGGGTGTTCGGCTCGGCACCGAAGGTCGTCGGACAGCCGCAGAACATCTTCGACGCGGTGTTCAGTTCGACGTGGACCTCCAACCCCAGCACGGGATCGAACTGCGCGACGGCGTCGTCGTAGTCGACGAGGTCGTCAGCGCCGTGCAGGCCGGTCGCAGTCATCGGGCCACCTCCAGTTCCGGTGCCTGGGCGAGCAGGTTGCCACCCCAGCGGGCGGTCAATTCTCGTTCCAGCGCCGCGCCGAGCTGATAGAGCCGGTCGTCGGCGAGCACCGGCGCCATCACCTGGAAGCCGACCGGGAGCCCGTCGTCGGACAGCCCGCACGGGAACGACGCTGATGCGTTGCCGGCCAGGTTGCTGGGAATCGTGCACAGGTCGTTCGCGTACATGGCCAGCGGATCGTCGACCCGCTCTCCCAGCTTGAACGCCGTGGTCGGAGTAGACGGCGACACCAGCACGTCGACCTTCCCGAAGGCGGCGGCGAAGTCCTGACTCACCAGCGTGCGGACCTTCTGGGCCGACCCGTAGTACGCGTCGTAATAACCGGCCGAGAGCGCATAGGTGCCGATGATGATGCGGCGCTTGACCTCCGGGCCGAAGCCGGCCGCGCGGGTGGCCGCCATCACCTCCTCGGCGCTGGAGTTGCCGTCGTCGCCGACGCGCAGGCCGAAGCGCATCGCGTCGAAGCGCGCCAGGTTCGACGACGCCTCGCTCGGCAGGATTAGGTAGTAGGCCGCCAGTGCATGCTCGAAGTGCGGGCAGGACACTTCGGTGATCTCGGCACCCTGCGATGTCAGCACACTGAGAGCCTCCTCGAAGCGCGCCAGCACGCCAGGCTGATAACCCTCGCCGCCGAGTTCGCGGACGACGCCGATCTTGAGGCCCTCGACGTCGCCACGACGTGCCGCGGCCACGACCGACGGCACCGGCTGGTCGATCGACGTCGAGTCGCGTGGGTCGTGACCCGCGATGATCTCGTGCAGGAGCGCGGTGTCGAGGACGGTGCGACCGCACGGGCCGGCTTGGTCGAGTGAGCTCGCGAGTGCGACGAGCCCGTACCGCGACGTACCCCCGTAGGTCGGTTTGACGCCGACCGTGCCGGTGACCGACGCGGGCTGGCGGATGGAACCACCGGTGTCGGTGCCGATCGCGAGCGGCGCCTCGAAGGCGGCGAGTGCCGCCGCCGAGCCACCTCCGGACCCGCCGGGGATCCGGTCGAGATCCCACGGGTTGTGCGTCGGTCCGTAGGCGGAGTTCTCGGTGGAGCTGCCCATGGCGAACTCGTCCATGTTGGTCTTGCCGAGGATGACCAGACCGGCTGCGCGGAGCTTGCTCACGATGGTGGCGTCGTAGGGCGGTCGCCAGCCTTCGAGGATCTTCGAGCCGCACGTGGTCGGGACGCCCCGCATGGCGAGCACGTCTTTGAGCGCGAGCGGGACGCCGGCCAGCGGGCCGAGGGGAATGCCGGCGGCGCGGGCCGCGTCGACGGCGTCGGCCGCAGCCAGTGCACCCTCGGCGTCGACGTGCAGGAAGGCGTGCACAGCGGCATCGACGGCACCGATCCGATCGAGATGCGCCTGCGCCACCTCGCGGGCCGAGCTCTCGCCGGAGCTGATGAGTCCCGCGAGCGTCGTCGCATCGGCGCGGGTGAGGTCGGTCGAAGCGGACATCAGGCCTCCTCGTCCAGGATCCGCGGTACCCGGAAGCGCTGCTCCTCCACGGCAGGCGCACCCGACAGCGCCTCGGCGGCGGTCAGCCCGGGGACGATGACATCGGCGCGGAAGACGTTGGTCAGCGGAAGTGGGTGCGAGGTCGGCTCGATCTCGTCACCGGCCACTTCGCTGACCTTCGCGACAAGACCGATGATCTGGTCGAGCTGCGGTGCGAGATGGTCGACTTCGGCGTCGGACAGGTCGATCCGGGCCAGTTGGGCGAGGTGACGGAGGTCGTCGGGGCTGATGGCGGACACAGCGAACCATCCTAGGCAACGCGGGCGCGGGTCACCGCCCGGCACCCGCGGCGCAGATCAGCACCGAAAAAGGTGATTGGGACACTTTCATCCCGCGCCGGATCCCGGACCGAGATACGTCCGTGACATCGGGTGGGCAAGGATGCGGGCATGTACCTCGTCCGCCTCGTCCTGCCCGACCGTCCCGGCAGCCTTGGTGCTGTCGCGACGGCGATGGGTCTGGCGGAGGCGGACATCATTTCCGTCGACGTCGTGGAACGTCGCCCGGAAGGCACTGCGGTCGACGATTTCATCGTCGATCTGCCTCCGCACCGTGACGCCGACGCGCTGGTGACGGCGAGCCAGTCGGTGGACGGGGTCAAGGTCGAGTGGGTGTCGCGCTACGCCGCCGGCGGGGACGTCATGCGCGACCTCGAAGCAGTGGAGGCGATGACGAGCCGGCCGTCGGAGTCGTTACGCCTGCTGACGCAACTCGCGCCCGCCGTCTTCATGGCCGATTGGGCGTTGCTGCTCGACCTGGCCGACTCACCCTCGGTGCTGGAGTCGACGCAGGCCGCTCCTGACCTTCCGCCGCTCCACAACGGTGAGATCTGGCCGTCGCTCGACGTGCCGACCCGTCTGGACGTCCCGATCGCCTGGCAGGAGGCCGGCTGGTCGGATGTCGTCGCCGCAGCGCCGATCGCGCACTCGTCGCTCCAGCTGCTGATCGGGCGCTCGGGTGGTCCGCCGGTGCTCGAGTCGGAACTGCTCCGCCTCGGTCACCTGGTCTCGCTGGCCGTCACGGTCGAGCGAACGCTCACCGACTGAACGACCGGACGCTCGCAACCGCGTCTCCGGCGACGGCCTTGTAGCAAGTGATTGACACAAACCCGAGCTCCAATTAGCGTCGTTTGTATCACTCGCCTGACACAAAGGATGAACCATGGCTGTTCCCGCCCTGCTTGCCATCGGCGTCGTCGCTCTCTTCGTCGTCGTCACGGTCGTCATCGTCCTCCGGCTGACGCTCGGCGACCGACGCGGTCACGCGTCCGCGTCGACCAATCCCGAAGCTCGCACCCTGTCGCGCTGGCTATGGGCCGGAATCCTGGCCGGTGTCGTGCTAGCCGTCGTCACGATCTCATCGGCGCGCTGGGTCGCGGACCGCTGCTGGCGTCGGTGGTGTTCGGCCTGTGCGTTCTCGGCGGTGTGCTCGCGGGCGAACTTCGCGTCCGGCCGGCCCACGGCACGCTTCGGGCCGCCACCCTCGAGCCCCGCTCGGTCCGGTCGTACCTGCCGACCGGGGTCGGCATCGTCGTGGCGACCTCGACGGTCATTCTCGTCGTGTTGATGATCGCGACTACCGCGGCCGGATCGCCCGACGACCTCCACCGCGCCGGCCGCACGCTGCGCTACTCCCCCGATCCGACCCGCGAGATCAGTGCAGGTCCGTGGCCCGGTTCGTACTACACCGTGCCCGCGGCGATCGCCCTCATCCTCGCCGCGATCGCCACCTCGCTCGTGCTGCGGCAGGTGACGCTCCGCCCGCGTGCGCGCGATCAGGGCGGCGACGACGCCCTTCGTCGTCGGTCGGCGGAAGCGGTCACGGCGGCATGGGGTGTCGCGGCCGGCATACCGTTGGCGGGTATCTCCCTCATCGCGGTGCTGACGCTGAGCACACTCGACTCGACCCCAGCATCCTGGCGGGTCGCCGGTGGCGGCCTGCTTCTGGTGGGCCTGGGTGCGTGCGTCCTGGTGTTGTGGTGCCTCGCGACACTTGTCGTCCCTCGTCGCCGGCCCGTCGCCGCCGCCACCGCCGCCGCGCAGGTGCCGACCGACATCCCCGCGTTGTGATGGCTGCTCGACTGGTCGTGTCGATGGAGGATCCAACCCCTCCGTACGAGCAGTTGCGCCGACAGTTGGCTGCATTGATTGGTGACGGAAGTCTTCAGCCGGGCGACCGGCTCCCCTCGCTGCGGCAACTCGCGGGCGACCTCGGGCTTGCCGTCGGAACCGTCGCGCGCACTTACCGCGAGCTCGAGTCGGCCGGCCTCGTGCAGTCGCGTCGCGGTGGTGGGACCCGGGTCGGGCCGACTGTGCCACCCACCAGCGCACGGTCGGTCGACCTCGACTCGATGGCGCGTCACGAGCTTGTCGCGTCGGTCACGCGCGTGCTCGCGATGGGTGCCGCTCCCGACCGGATCCGTCGCCTGGTCGACGAGGCGCTGGCGTCGGTCTCGACGACGACCATCACCGATCCGGGCTGAGCGGCGCACTCCGTGCCTCGCGGTCAGCGGGGCGCCATCAGCGTCTGAGCAGCTCAGCCAGCGAGGTGGCCGGGTGCCCGGCGATCCGCTCGATGTCGTCGGTGATGCCGTCGAGCTCGCCGTTCGCGATGGCCGTGTAGGTCGACACCCACGCGTCGACCTGCCAATCAGGAGCGTCGTAGACGACGCGTGACCGGTAGGCCTCCTCGATCGTCTGGTCGTGGTACCTGACGTCTCGGCCGGTCTCCTCGGTGATGATGCGCGCGATCTCGGCCAGCGTGAGCGCCTGCGGCCCGGTCAGGTCGTAGGTCTCCCCCGCATGCTCGGCGGGTGATCGCAGGACGGCTGCGGCGACGTCGGCGATGTCGTCCTGGGCGACGGCGGCGACCCGGCCGCTCCCCGCGGGTCCACGCAGCACACCGTCGGCGCCGGTCATCATGGGCAGGAAGTCGGCGTAGAGGTTGTCGCGCAGGAAGGTGAAGTCTGGGCCGCTCGCGCGGATGTACTGCTCGGTGGCCCAGTGATCGCGTGCGAGTGTGAAGGTGGCGTCGGGCGCGGCGCCGCAGAACGAGATGTAGACGAGATGCCCCGCGCCGGCAGCCACGACGGCGTCGACGAAGGCGGTGTGTTCGGCGACCCGGTCAAGGGTTTCGGACGCGGACACCATGAGGACGGTGTCGCCGGGCTCGATGGCCGCGGTGATCGCCGCGGTGTCGGTGAAGGCGGCCGTGGCCACGGTGGTGAGTGGGAGCTGCGGTGCCCGCGCCGGATCGCGGACGAGCAGGAGTTGGGCGGCACCGGCGTCGGCGAGCCGGCGTGCGACCCTGCCCCCCAGCTGCCCGGTCGACCCGGTGACCACGGTGCGGCTCATACGTTGTCCCCCGTCTCGTCAGGAACGTCCTCGACCTGCTCCGCAGCACCGTCCGGGTCGTCGGCTGCCTCATCTCCTGGCAGTTCGGTGCGGCTCAGTAGCTCGACGAAGCCCTCCTCGTCGAGGACGGTCACTCCGAGCTGCTCGGCCTTGGCCAGCTTCGAGCCCGGTGACGCCCCGATGACGACGTAAGCGGTCTTCTTCGATACCGAGCTCGCGGACTTGCCGCCGCGCGCGGTGATCTCATCAGCCGCCTGATCGCGGCTGAAGCCCTCGAGCGACCCCGTCACGACGATGCTCATGCCGGCCAGCGTCTGCGGATGGACCGGCTTCGACGCATCAGGGGCGTCCTCCATCCGCACACCCGCGGCCCGCCACTTGGTGACGATCTCGCGGTGCCAGTCGACGTCGAACCAGTCCCGCAGCGCGGCGCCGATCGTCGGCCCGACACCCTCGACGCGGGCCATCGACTCCTCGCCTGCGTTCTCGATCGCGTCGAGGCTGCCGAACTCACGGGCCAAAGCCTCGGCCGCGGTCGGCCCGACGTGCCGGATCGACAGCGCGACCAGCACCTTGGCCAGCGGGACCTCACGGGCGGTGGCGAGGTTGTCGACGAGCTTGCGCGCATTGGCCGACAGTTCGCCGTTCTTGGTACGGAAGTAGTCGGTGGCGGCCAGCTGCTCGGAGGTGAGGCCGAACAGGTCTCCCTCGTCGGTGATGAGGCCGGCGTTGAGCAGGGCGTCGGCGGTCTGCCAGCCGAGCACCTCGATGTCGAAGGCGTTGCGGTGCGCGAGGTGGAACAAGCGCTCACGCAGCTGAGCCGGGCACGACCGCGCGTTCGGGCAGCGGATGTCGACGTCGCCCTCCTTCTGTGCGGCAAGTTCGGTGCCGCAGGCTGGGCACACCGTCGGCATCACGAACGCCCGCTCGGTGCCGTCGCGCAACGCCTCGACCGGCCCGAGTACCTCGGGGATGACGTCACCGGCCTTACGCAGGACGACGGTGTCGCCGATGAGCACGCCCTTGCGCACGACCTCGGAGGCGTTGTGCAGGGTGGCGCGGGAGACCACCGAGCCGGCTACCTTCACCGGCTCCATCACCGCGAACGGGGTGACCCGGCCGGTGCGCCCGATGTTGACCTCGATGCCGAGCAGCTTGGTGGTGACCTCTTCGGGCGGGAACTTGTAGGCGATCGCCCAGCGCGGCGCCTTCGACGTGCGGCCGAGGGCGTCGTGCAGTGAGATCTCCTCGAGCTTCACCACGACACCGTCGAACTCGTGCTCGATCGTGTGCCGTTGCTCCGCGTAGCCGTCGATGAAGGCTTCGACATCCGCGAGATCGGTGAAGACGCGAGACCGTGGCGAGGTCGGCAGACCCCAGCGGCCGAGGTCGGCGATGGCCGCTGACTGCAGTGTGGGCGTCCAGCCCTGACGCGCCCCGATGCCATGGGTGACGAAGGACAGGGCGCGGTTCGCGGTGATGCGCGGGTCTTTCTGGCGCAGGGATCCGGACGCTGAGTTGCGCGGGTTGGAGAACAGCGGTTTGCCCGCAGCTGCCAGTTCGGCGTTGACCTCGGCGAACGCGGCCAGGGTGAAGTAGACCTCACCACGGACTTCGAGGAGGTCAGGCACGTCATCGCCGGTGAGCTGCACCGGGATGGTGGAGATCGCCTTGACGTTCGCGGTGACGTCCTCGCCGACGCGACCGTCGCCACGGGTCGCACCACGTATGAGCCGGCCGGACTCGTAGACGAGGTCGAGGGCGAGGCCGTCGAACTTGAGCTCGCACAGGTAGCCGTGCCGGGCGATCTCGTCGGGGCCGACCTGATTCGCCGCACGGGCGGCCCAGGCCGCAAGTTCGTCGGTGGAGAACACGTTGTCGAGGCTGAGCAGGGGCTGCAGGTGGGTTACCGGGGTGAAGTCGCTGCCGACGGAACCGCCGACGGTCTGGGTGGGCGAATCGGGCGTCACCAGTTCGGGGTGAGCTGCCTCGAGGGCCTCGAGACGGTGCATCGCCGCGTCGTAGTCGGCGTCGGAGAGAGTGCTCGCGTCGAGCACGTAGTAGCGCCAACGGTGGTCGTTGATGTCCTGGGACAGCCGTGCGTGTTCGGCCCGCTCGGCGGCCGGGACGTCGGTGGCGCCGGGGGCGAGATCAGCGGCGCGATCGGTCGAGGTCATGGCGTCATCCTGCCTGGTGGCACCGACAATCGCGGCCGCCAGCGGCGGCCCCGACGCACCGGCTCGACGGGTCAGCCGGAGGTGTCGAGCACCCGGACCGTCAGTGTCTGGACGAGCGGCGGGTCCTGAGGGTTCAACCGGATCTCGCACTGCAGCCGGCCGTGCGCCCCGGCGACGGTCCACTGCAGGTGCGCCGCCGACTCGCTGACGACGTCGCGGTCACCGGAACCCCAATCGCCGGGATGCTCGGCTGACACCGGCGACGGCGCCAGCCCGCCGATCGTGTCGACCGCGGTGGCGATCTGGGTTCGTCGCCGCTCCAGCGCGTCGTCGAGAACGACGTTGTCGGCGAACAGCGCGAGCGCCGCCTCGTCGTCCCAGCGAAGGAGCAGGCCGTCGACGATCTCTTTGGCACGTAGGGTTTCCGGCCACGGAGCCGCCGACTGGCGGACAGCGCCGGCGCGGTCGAGCACGAGGTCGAGCGCCGCGGTCACCGCCGCGCCGACACCGGCGTACGTGGCGTTCTCGAGCGCCACCACGCCGAGCCCGCTCTCGGGGTGCCAGCGCATATGCGAGCTGAAGCCCGGATAACCACCCGAGTGGGAGACGACGTGGCCGTAGTGCGGATCGTGCTGCACGAACAGGCCGAACCCGTATCCGGCGACGCCGGTGGCGGTCGATCCGGGCCCCGGTGGGATGACTCGCTGCAACTGCTGCATTTCGCGCCGGGAGGCCGTCGACAGCAACGGCCGCCCAGTCGGACCGACGGGCGCCGGATCGTCGGCGAAGGCACCGACGAAGACCTGCATCCAGCGGGTCAGATCGCTGATCGTGCTGAAGATGCCACCGATCGGGGAGAAGGCGCCCGGGCCGGCGAACGGCAGGGCTTGCCACGCGTCGTCGAGGCGGCGGTAGCCGGTGGCGAGGCCGCCCGGCGCGGGCACCGTGACGTCGAACCCGGTCGAGGTCAGGCCGGCCGGCGCGAACACCTCGGTGGCCACGAAGTTCCGGTAGCCACGACCGCTGACTACTTCGATCACCCGCCCCAGCAGGGCGTAGCCCAGGTTGGAGTACTCGAAGGCGGTACCCGGGACCGTCACGAATCGAAGCCCCGCGGCGAGGATGGCGTCGAACTCGTCGTTCGTGAGCGACTCCTGCCGGTCGCCCCAGGGGTCATCGGTCGGCAGCCCGGCCGACATCGACATCAGCATACGAACAGTCGGGATCGGCGAGTCGGAGCTGGGCAATCGCAAGCTGACAACGGGGATCAGGTCGGTGATCGGTGTGTCGAGGTCGAGTAGGCCGGCGTCGCGCAGCATCAGCAGCGCGGTGACGGTGAAGCTTTTCGTGCAGGAGGCGATCCTGTACGCGGTGTCGGGGCCGGGCACCGCACCCGCGTCGTCGTAGGTCCCGAAGCCGGCGCTGTGGACTAGCCGGCCGCCGGCGAGGACGCCGTAGGACACGCCGGGGGCGATCGAGGCGGACGGTCGCGCGGCGAAAATCGCGTCGGCGGCGGCGAGCGTGCCGGGATCGGGCGATGGCAGCGGAGACGACGTCACCGCTCGCAGCGTAGTGGCTTGCCGGGTAGGCGTCCGCCGAGCACTATGGAGCGCGTGCTGACCTGGGCCGACGTGGTGGAGATGGCGAGCTCGCTGCCCGGCGTCGAGGAGTCGACGTCCTACGGCACGCCTGCGTTGAAGGTCGCGAAGAAGCTGATCGCGCGGCATCGCACCGACGCCGACTCGAGCGTGATGCTCCGCTGCGACCTTGACGAGAAGGAGGCGCTGGTGGCCTCGGCCGACCCCAGCTTCTTCACCGAGCCGCACTACGACGGGTACGGAGCCATCCTCGTGCACCTCGAGACCGTCGACCGGGCGCAGCTGGCCGAGTTGCTCAACCAGGCGTGGTGGCGGCAGGCGCCGGCGAGGTTGCGCAAGCAGGTCGACGAGAACTGAGGCGTCAGTCGTCGGTGTCGAGGTCGGCGAGCGGCTCGTCGAGCAGGTTCGCCGCGACCTGACGCGACAGTGTCAGGGCGCGCCGCGCCCAGTCGGGTGACGCCGCGGCAAGCCCGCAGGTCGGAGTGACCGACAGGCTCCGCGACGCCTGCTCCTCGTCGAAGTCGAGCCAGCCCCACCAGGTCAACAGCTGCCGGGTCAGCGCGATCGCGTCCGGCGGGCGGCCGGCCGGGTCGCGGGACGCCACGATGCCGGCGAACACGAGCATGCCGTCGTCGATCGCCTCCGACCAGGCGTCCGCGTCGACACCTGCGGCGAGGCCCTTGCCGTCGGGGCGGATCAGCACGGACAGGTCGACCGAGACCGCATCGGCGCCGGCGGAGCGCAGCAGGCCGACGTCGACGGTGCGGGCGCACGAATGGACGATCGGTACGGCACCTGCCGAGCGGGCTGCACCGAGCACACCTGTCAGCGACTCCCGCGCCTCCTCGATCCGAACGGCGCGGTGCCGGGAGAATCCACTGGCGGTGGGGACATTGCCGGCCATCACGGTGGGCAGCATCGGCTCGTCGATCTGCACGACGAGCTGCGCGTGCGGGAATCGCGCACGCACTTCGCGCGCGTGCACGCCGATGCCCTCGGCAAGGGATTCGGCGAGCTCCCGACGCGCACCGTGGTCCGCGAGGATCTTGTCGCCACGGGGCCGCTCGACGCCCGCAGCCAGAGTGAGTGGTCCGGTGACGGCGACCTTGACGCAGCGGTCCGCGGTGGCGGCCGCTTCCTCGAAGGCGTCGAGGTCACGTCGAAGCGTCGCCCGCGCACGGCCCTCGTCGAGGCTCTCCGACGACACCAGTCGCCACCCGGCCGGCTGAAGGTCGACATGCATGTCGACGAGCAGCGCACAAGTACGGCCGATCATCGCCGCACCGGCCCCGCGCGCGGGCAGTTCGGGGAGGAACGGCATCTCCGGTGCCTCACCGGCCACCATCAGCGCAGCCTCGCGCTCGTCGGTGCCGGGCAACGAGCCGACTCCGGTACCGAGTGCGGCCAACGGCGATGCCGGCGCTTCCGGGATCAGCTCGACGACCGGCCTGCCGGTCGGGTCGGCCAGTCTGCCGCCGATCCGGTCGTCCGCGTGGTCGCGGTCGTCGCTCCGGTCGCGCGGATCAGGTCGGTCGTCGGCCCGGGTCACGCGGGCACCGCGCGCAAGGTACGGGCGATGGTCGTCGATCCCAGCACCTGCGTCCCCCGGTACAGAACGGCGGTCTGGCCGGGTGCGACCGCCTCGACGGCCTCAGCGAAGTCGATGCGCACGGAGCCGTCGGGCTCCACCTCGGCGCTGGATGGATACGCGGCCCCGTGGGCTCGGATCTGAACCAAGCAGTCGATCCGGTCCGTCGGCGCCGGTCCGCACCAGCGCGCGTGCACCCCGCTCAGGCCGCCGACGGCGAGCGCCTCGCGGGGTCCGACGGTGACGGTGTTGCTGACGGGTGAGATGTCGAGGACGAAACGCGGCTTGCCGTCGGGAGCGGGCTGGCCGACGTGCAGGCCCTTGCGCTGGCCGACGGTGAAGGCGTGGGTTCCGTCGTGGTGGCCGAGCACCTGACCGTCGGCGTCGACGACGTCGCCGGGGGCGGCGCCGATGCGGTCGAGCAGGAACCCGGCGGTGTCGCCGTCGGCGATGAAGCAGATGTCGTGGCTGTCGGGCTTGGCGGCGACGGCCAGGCCGCGGCGGTCGGCCTCGGCGCGGACCTCGGACTTCAGCGTGTCGCCCAACGGGAACAACGCATGCGCGAGTTGTCCGGCGGTCAGCACCCCGAGCACGTACGACTGGTCCTTGCCCGGGTCGATGGCCCGGTGGAGTTCGCGTCCGTCCGGGCCGTCGACGATCTGCGCGTAGTGACCGGTGGCGACGGCGTCGAACCCGAGTGCCACGGCACGGTCGAGGACGGCGGCGAACTTGATCTTCTCGTTGCAGCGCACGCAGGGGTTGGGCGTCCGCCCGGCGGCGTACTCGGCGACGAAGTCGTCGACCACATCTTCGGCGAATTCGGCCGCCATGTCCCATACATAGAAGGGAATTCCGAGGACGTCGGCGGCACGCCGGGCGTCGCGTGCGTCCTCGGCGGTGCAGCAGCCGCGGGCTCCGGTGCGGAACGACTGCGGGTTGCGCGACAGCGCGAGGTGCACGCCGGTGACATCGTGACCGGCCTCGACGGCCCGCGCCGCCGCGACGGCGGAGTCGACCCCGCCGGACATCGCTGCCAGGACCCGCATGCTCAGACCGCCGCCTTCCGGGCTCGCGCCGCGGCACCGGCCGCGCGCGCTCGAACGAGAACCTCGGGCAGGACGCCCAGCACGCGGTCGACGTCGGCCGCGACGCTGGTGTGACCGAGGCTGAACCGTAGCGACGCACGCGCGAGCGCATCGTCGTACCCCATCGCGACGAGGACGTGGCTGGGCTCGGGAACGCCGGCCGAGCAGGCGGACCCGGTCGAGCACTCGACTCCGGCCGCATCGAGCAGGAGAAGCAACGCGTCGCCCTCGCAACCAGGGAAGGCGATGTGGGCATTGCCGGGAAGCCGGCCGGCAGCGGTGAGGTCGCCACCGACTATCGCGTCGGGGGCGATCGCCCGGACACCCTGGATCAGCTTGTCGCGCAGCGCGGCGACACGTCCGGCGCGCTCGGCACGGCTGTGCACGGCTTCCTCGACGGCGACGGCCAGACCGGCGATCGCCGCGACGTCGAGTGTGCCCGAACGGACTTCGCGCTCCTGGCCACCACCGTGCTGGAGCGGTACCAACGCCGTCTCCCGGCGGAGCAGGAGCGCGCTGCCGCCGACCGGGCCGCCGAGCTTGTGTCCCGAGAAGCTGAGCGCATCGGGTGCCGACAGGCCGTCGGCGAAGTCGACCGGCACCGCTCCGACGGCCTGTACGGCGTCGGTGTGGAACGGGACGTTGAACTCGTGCGCGAGTGCGGCGAGTGCCGCGACGGGCTGGAGCGTGCCGACCTCGTTGTTCGCCCACATGCAGGTGAGCGCGGCTACGGATCCGGGTCCGCCGGGGCCGTTGACGATGCGATCGCGGACCTGGGCGGGGTCGACGCGGCCCAGCCGGTCGACGGGTAGCCAGTCGACCTCGGCACCGGCGAACGCGCCGAGCCACAGGACGGCGTCGAGGACGGCGTGGTGTTCGATCGCGCTGGCCAGCACCCGCACCCGGCGCGGGTCGTCGGCGCGCCGCGACCAGAACAGACCTTTGACGGCGAGGTTGTCCGACTCGGTGCCGCCGGCGGTGAAGACGACCTCGGAGGGTCGGGCGCCGAGCGCGTCGGCAACCCGCTCCCTTGCCTCTTCCACAGTCCTGCGTGCGCGCCGACCGGCCGCGTGCAGCGACGATGCGTTGCCGGTCAGGCCGAACTGCTCGTTCATCGCGGCGACGACGGACGGCAGCATCGGAGTCGTGGCGGCGTGGTCGAGGTACGCCGCGGGCGGCTGCTCGGCTGGAGTCAAGGGCGAGACTGGGTTCACTGGTAAGGACATGGCGTGCCAAGGGTAGGCGGCTGCTCCGATCGGCGCCGAAGCGTCCGCCGGTCGGCGCGACACCGGCCAGAGCCGGCGACACCCGCGACAGCCGAATCTCAGGTCGTGCGCACTCGAGCCGCTTCGGCGGCCTGCGGGACGACGTCGTGCAGGTCGCCGACGATGCCGAGGTCGGCCATGTCGAAGATCGGCGCCTCGGCGTCGGTGTTGACGGCGACCACGACTCGCGAGGTCTGCATGCCGGCCCGATGCTGGATCGCGCCCGAGATGCCGCAGGCGATGTACACCTGCGGGCTGACGGTCTTGCCGGTCTGCCCGACCTGGTAGGCGTGCGGATACCAGCCCGCATCGACCGCGGCCCGGGATGCGCCGACGGCGCCGTGGAGCGCGTCGGCGAGCGCCTCGATCTCGCTGAACCTCGCCGCGGCGCCGACACCTCGACCGCCCGAGACGACGATGCTCGCCTCGGTGAGATCCGGCCGCCCCGTCGCTGCGCGAGCCGTCCGGTCGACGATCCGTCCGTTCGACTCAGCCACGGCCGGCGCGGCCACACTCTGTGCGGCCGGCGCGGGGACGGTCGCCGGTTCGGGCGTCACCGCGTTCGGCTTGATGGTGACGAGCAGAACGGGGGTGTTGGCTCGTGCGGTGACGGTGTAACCACCGGCGAAGACGGACTGCGTCGTCACGACGCTGCCGTCGACGAGGTCGACGTCGACCGCGTCGGTGATGAGCCCGGCCGAGAGCCGGATGGACGCCCGGGCTGCGAGTTCCTTGCCCTCGAGCGTGGATTGCAGCAGCACGGTACGGGCGCCGGTGGTGCCGACGAGCCCTTCGAGTACCTGGGCTTTCGCGGCGACCAGGACGCCGCGGACCGCCGGGTCGGCACAGACGAAAAGGCTGCCCGTTCCGAACGTCCCCGCGGCGTCGGCCAGCGCTGCATCCCCGTCGGTGAAGGAGAGGACGGCAATCGCGCCGAGCCGCCTCGCCAGCGTCAGCAGTTCCTGGCTGGGCTTGGACAAGGTGCCGTCGCCGGCCAGTGCGGAATCGTCGAGTACCACCAGGACGTCGGTCATGCTCACACCAGCTTCTGCTCGACGAGGAAATCGACGAGGACGCCGCCGCCGTTGCCGTCGTCGGCGATGCGTCGGCCCGCGGTACGCGGCGGCCGCGCGGTCGCGGTCAGCACCGTCGTCCACGCTGCCGCCAGCCCGACTTCGGTGGGATCGACCCCGAGGTCGGCCAACGACCAGGTGGTCACGGCCTTCTTGCGGGCGGCCATGATCGATTTCAAGCTGGGATACCGGGGCTGGTTCGCCTGGTCGGTGACCGAGATCACGGCCGGCAACGCGGCTGTGATCGTCTGGGTCGCCGTCTCGGCGTCGCGCTTCACCGTGATCGCGGACTCGTCGGGGCCGGTGAGTTCGATCTCGTGCGCGAGAGTCGCTTGGGGCCACCCGAGACGTTCGGCGAGCATCGCCGGGAGGACCGACATGGCGCCATCGGTGGACGCCATCCCACAGACGACGAGATCGACCGGCGTGTCGGCACAGATGCGGGTGATCGCGGCCGCCAGCACGCGGGAGGTCGCCGGCGCGTCGGATCCTGCGATGGCCTCGTCACTGATGTGCACGCCGGTATCGACACCCATCTGCAGGGCCTTCTTGAGCGCGTCCGAAGCGGCGGGTGGGCCGATCGTCACGGCGGTCACGGTGCCGGCTCCGACGCGGGCGACGAGTGTCAGCGCCGCTTCGATGGCGTATTCGTCGAGTTCGCTGCAGCGACCGCTTCCGGCGGCCCGGTCGACGGTGTGGTCGCCAGGCTCGAAGGTCCGCTCGAGTGACGCGTCGGGGACGTACTTCACGGCGACGACGACGGCGAGGGATGCGCGGCTCACGGGCTCCACCCTAGGTGAGCGCAGCGAGAGGGGGCGCAGCGAAAAGCCGGTTCGGCCGGGCAGATGCCCGACCGAACCGGCCAGTTTCGAGAGTTGGAGCTGAAGTCAGGCGATGTGAACGTTGTCGGCCTGGACGCCCTTGGGGCCCTGGACGACATCGAACTCCACGCGCTGGTTCTCTTCCAGCGTGCGGTAGCCATCGGTCTGGATGGCGGAGTAGTGGACGAACACGTCGTCACTACCGTCTACGGCAATGAAGCCGTAGCCCTTTTCAGCGTTGAACCACTTGACAGTGCCCTGGGCCATGGTGCTTGGTCCCCTTTTGGTGACGGATGGCAACCCGCACACCTCGCGCGGGCTGAGTCGTCACGAGCGCTTTCAAGCCTGAACCAGAAAACACCCGCAGTACGTTCCGCGGGCGTGAAGACCATCGTGGACCACACTTCTTGGAACTGCATTACGACTGAGGAAGACGCTATCACGCACTTGGGAACCAGCGCGCCCCCACCCCTCCCTACATCGATGCGCCCCGATGTCCGGGTGTCCGGTGAGCCGGGATACGAGACCCGTGACCCACTCGTCACAGGAGCCCCGCCACACTGTGCGGGTGCCATCACCGACCCTGGGCGTGCAGCTCGGCGCTGCCGGCGCGAGCTTCGCCGTCCGTTCGGCTCGGGCGAGCTCGATCGACCTGTGCCTGGTCGACGGTGAAAGGTCGGCCGAGCCGGTGGAGCGACGGTTCCCGATGCAACCGCTGGCCGAGGACATCTGGGCGATCACCGTGCCCGGTGTCGGTCCCGGCCAGCGCTACGGGTTCCGGGCCGACGGTCCGTGGGACCCCGCGAACGGGGACTGGTTCAACCCGGCGAAACTGCTCGTCGACCCCTACGCCCACGGCATCGATGGCGACCTCACCCACGGGCCGGCGACGCTCGCGTACGCCGGCGCGGACCGGGGCCGGTCGGCCGTTCGCAGCGACCTCGACTCGCTCGGGTCCGTGCCTTTGTCGGTCGTCCTCGATCCCCGCGCCGGGGATCCCGGCCGGCACGCCGCGACGACCCGGCCGAACATCGCCTGGCCGGAGACGGTGATCTATGAGATGCACGTGCGCGGCTTCACGAACCGGCATCCGGGCGTCCCGCCCGAACTCCGCGGTACCTACGCGGGACTGGCGAGCCCGGCGGTGATCGAACACCTTCTCAAGCTTGGAGTGACGAGCGTCGAACTGCTGCCCGTGCACCAGATCTGCAGTGAGCCGGCCGTCACCGCGCGCGGCATGCGCAATTACTGGGGCTACAACGCGTTGGCCTTCTCGGCACCCCACAACGGGTACTCACTCGCCACCGACCCGTCGGCGCGGCTCGCAGAGTTCGGCACCATGGTGTCGACGTTTCACGAGGCCGGGTTGGAGGTTCTTCTCGACGTCGTCTACAACCACACCTGCGAGGGGGCCGTGGAGGGACCGTCGCTGTCGCTACGCGGACTCGACAACCGCCTGTACTACCGGCACGTCCCAGGCGACCCGAGCCGCTACTACGACGTCACCGGTACGGGCAACAGCCTGTTCTTCGGCCATCCCGCGACCGACGGGCTGGTGCTCGATTCGCTGCGCTGGTGGTTGCGCGAGACCGGTGTCGACGGTTTCCGGTTCGATCTCGTCTCCACCCTCGCGCGCACCGACCCGGACGATCCGAGCATCGTGAACCCGCACCGCGGGCTGGTGTCCGCGATCTCCGCCGACCCCGAGATCGGGGTGGCCAAACTGATCGCCGAACCGTGGGACATCGGGCCCAACGGATATCAGGTAGCTGAGTTCCCGGCCGGCTGGACGGAATGGAACGACCGGTATCGCGACTGCCTGCGTAGTTTCTGGCGTGGCACGTCGCACGGTGTCAGGGAGCTGACGACACGCATCAGCGGATCGTCGGACTTCTACGCCGACGACGGCCGGCACCCGACCTCGTCCATCAACTTCGTCACCGCCCACGACGGCTTCACCTTGCGCGACCTCGTCAGTTACGAGTCCAAGCACAACGAGTCGAATCTCGAACACAACAACGACGGAAGCAACGACAACCGCTCGAGCAACGCAGGCGTGGAGGGCGAGACCGACGACCCGCAGATCGTCGGGGCACGGCTGCGGCGGGCACGAGCACTGGCCGGCAGCCTGCTGCTCTCGACCGGCGTGCCGATGATCACCGCGGGCGACGAGCTGTGGCGAACGCAGCACGGCAACAACAACCCGTATTGCCAGGACAACGAGATCTCCTGGATGGACTGGGATGTCGACGCCGGCGCGGCCGGGTTACGCGACTGGTTCGCGCAGGTGCTGGCGGTCCGCCGCCACTACGGCGTGCTCCGGCAGGCTCACTTCTTCACCGGCTCCAGCGACGACGAAGGTGTCAAGGACCTTGCCTGGTTCGGGCCGGGCGGACACGAGATGACCCACGGCGACTGGCACGACGACAACCTGCGCGTGGTCGGGGCGATCCTCGCCAACGACCCGGACCTGATGTGGTGGTTCAACGGCACCGCCCACGACGTCGACGTCGTACTCCCCCACGTCAATGCCAACGCCGTCTACCGGCTGGTCGCCGACAGCGCGAGCGGTGTCGTCCACATCGGCGCCGAGCCTGAGGGCCAGGTGGTGCCGACGTGGCCGGCCGGCGAGCGGGCGACGCTGCGTGCCAACTCGTTCCTGCTGCTGGCGGCCGAGCCGGAACCGTCCTCGTAGTCCGGCACGCCCGACGACGGCAGGTCGCCGCGTCCGACCGCCTGTCGGATCACCTCGAACGAACGGGCCGGCGCCGCCCCGCGACGAATACCGGCGGGCACTATCTCGTTCCAGGCATCGACGAACTCGCCCGCGTAACGGTGGCCGTGCCCGTTCGGGATGTCGTAGGCGGACGCGAGATCGGCCGTCGCCTGCCAGAACGACACGAGCGGGAACCAGCTGCCGCGCCACTGCGGCGTCCGGCCGAGCAGAAGCCGAGGCGACCAGACGGAGACCGGATCATCGGAGTGCACGACGCGCACCTGATCAGGCAGATCGGAGATCGGCGAGTCAGCGGGCACCCCGACCCACAGTGCACCGTCGCTGCGCGCATCGGACGGTGAGAGGGAGCTCAGGCCGGACAACGCGCCGAGGCTCTCGCCGTAGAGGATCACGCGGGGCCTGCTGGCCGGCGGTAGTTCGCGGGTAGCGGCGGACACCGTGTCGAGCAGCGCTCGGCTGGTCTGTCTGGCCGGGCCGAGACCCTGCAGATACTCGAGCCAGCTCGGAACCGACGCATACTGCACGGCGACCGTGGCGACGTCACCGCCGTAGAGATACTCCAGCGCCGACGGCGCCGCGGGATTCACCCAGCCCGAGCCAGTGGGCACGACGAGCACGATCACCGCCCGGTGCAGCGCGCCGGTCCGCTGGAGTTCATCCAGCGCGATCTGGCTGCGGGCCGGCGGCGTGGTTGCGCTCGGGAGGCCGACGTAGATGCGGATCGGGTCGACGGCGGGCTTGCCGGTGACGTGCTGGATCGAGGCCGCGGTCGGACCGCTCGCGACGAACTCCTGCCCTTTGACGCCCAGCGACGTCCACGAAACCAGGGACCCCGCTCCACCCGAGCGAACCTGCGGCCGGGCATCGACTGCAGCGGCCCAGGCCGCGGTCGGTCGCGCACCCGGGCTCGACACCCTCGGTACGTCCGAGCCGACCGCACCGGCGAAAGCCACGAGGGTCACGGCGAGCAGGACACGCGTTCGCGTCCGGCTGCGTACGACGTGGCGAACGGACACCCGGATCGCCAGCTGCCCGGCGCGGGCGACGGCGACCAGGGCGACCGCAACGGCAAGCCCGAGCACGGCGGCAGCGAGTTGCCCGAGGATCGGCTGCGGCGGGCCGTCGCTTCGGGCCGCGAGGAGAACGGCGGTCCCCCGGCCGGCGACGACGGCTGCGCCGAACCCTGAAGCCAGCAGGAGGATACCGAGCTGTCCGGTTCACGTCGGCAGGTGCCGTCGGTCGACAGGAAAACCGCCGAGCCGCCGACCCGCGACGGCCTCGTGCAGCGACCACCGTCGGTGCAGCGAGCTCACCAGCCAGGTCACGACGAGCAGGGCGGCGTAGGTGTTCGCCATCACGACGCCGGTGAAGATTCCCTGCACCCACGGCCTTCTGGGCAGCAGCGTCGGCACCAGTGACATCTCACCGGCCAGCACCGCCACTGCTGCCGGCACCCGGATAGGTCGCCAGCGGAGGACGGACGGACCCTGCTCGACTGCTCTGACCAGCGCTGAAGTGCTCACCCCGGCAACGCTAGTCAGCATGCTGACGAACACACTGGGGTTACTGCCCGCGCGAGCAGGGACTCTGCACCCTCAGCCGGGTAAGGGAAAACCCCGACCGGCGGTGAGTCAGCCCTCCTCGGGCGAGACCGCCAGACCCATCTCGGCCGGCCCGGCGAGCCAACGATGCGCAGGCACGATCCGGACGGTGTAGCCGAACGGGCCGGTGCGATCGGCCGCGACGTCGCCGACGTATTTGTACCGGCCGCCCTCGTAGGACTCCGAGAGTGTCAGCGACACCGAACGCTGGTCGTGCAGGTCGTCGTGGTCGTCGACCCGCCCGGTCAGAACGGTGACGTCGACGTCGGCGGGTGTGAGGTCGGCGAGCCGGACGTGTGCGGTCACGCCGAACGAGCCGCCGAGCTGGACGTTCTCGTCGGCGAGTTCGGACTCCACGTGCTCGACGGCCACCTGTGACCAGTGCGCGCGCACTTTCTTCTTCCACTGTGCGAGTTCGCGTGCTCCGTCGAAGGAGGCGTTGAGCTCACGCGAGCTGACCGCGGCCGGTGCGTAGAGCCGCTGCACGTATTCCGCGACCATCCTGGTGGCCTGCGCGCGAGGACCGAGTGACGTCCAGGTGTGGCGCACCATCTCGAGCCAGCGGGACGGGAGCTCGGAGGTGGTCCGGTCGTAGAAGCGCGGCGCCACCTGGTTCTCGATCAGGTCGTAGAGCGCGTGCGCCTCGATGTCGTCGCGCCGGTCCTGATCGCCGACGACGGTGGCGGACGGGATCGCCCAGCCGTTGTCGCCGTCGAACCATTCGTCCCACCAGCCGTCGCGGATGGACAGGTTGAGGCCTCCGTTGAGGGCGGCTTTCATGCCCGAGGTGCCGCAGGCCTCGAGGGGACGTAGCGGGTTGTTCAACCAGACGTCGACGCCGGCGACGAGCGGCGCGGCCAGCCGCATGTCGTAGTCGGGCAGGAAGATGATCCGCTTGCGCACCGACCTCTCGTCGGAGAACTGAACGAGCTGCTGGATGAGCTCCTTGCCTCCCTCGTCGGCCGGATGTGACTTCCCGGCGACGACGATCTGTACCGGCCGGTCGGGGTGGTTCAGCAGCGTGGACAGACGGGCGGGGTCGCGCAGCATCAGCGTCAACCGCTTGTAGGACGGGACGCGGCGGGCGAACCCGATCGTCAGGACGTCGGGATCGAGAGTCGTCTCGACCCAGCCGAGCTCGGCCGGCGAGGCACCACGGACTTCCCATGACGCTCGCAGGCGCGCTCGGGCATCGGCGACGAGCCGCGACCGCAGGGTGCGCCGCAGCGCCCAGATCTCGTCGTCGGGGAGTGCGGCGAGTTCGGCGAAGGCAGCCTCGGGATCGGACTCGGCCTTCTCGGTGTCACGGCCGACGGCGGCGAACAGATCGGGCGACATCCACGTCGGTGCGTGCACGCCGTTCGTCACCGAGGTGATCGGCACCTCGGAGGTGTCGAAGCCCGGCCACAGACCACTGAACATCCCGCGGCTGACCTCGCCGTGGAGCAGGCTCACACCGTTGGCACGCTGGCCGAGACGCAGGCCCATCACGGCCATGTTGAACATCGAGCCGTCACCGCCGGGATAGTCCTCGGCCCCGAGCGCGACGACCTTCTCGACAGGCACGCCGCCGGCGGCGATGTCGGTGTCGCCGCCGAAGTGCTGTTCGATCAGGTCGCGCGGGAAGCGGTCGATGCCCGCCGGTACCGGTGTGTGGGTGGTGAAGACGGTCCCCGCGCGGGTGATCTCGAGCGCGGAGTCGTAGTCGAGCCCATGGTCGGCGATGTACTCGCGGATGCGCTCGATGCCGAGGAAGCCGGCGTGGCCCTCGTTGGTGTGGAACACCTCGGGGGTCGGTGCGCCGGTGATGCGGCAGTAGGTGCGTAGCGCGCGGACTCCGCCGACGCCGAGCAACAGTTCCTGCAGCAGCCGGTGCTCCGCGTTGCCGCCGTAGAGACGGTCGGTGACCTCGCGTTCGGCCGGCTCGTTGTCCTCGATCGTCGAATCGAGCATCAGTAGCGGAACGCGTCCGACCGCGGCGATCCAGATCGCGGCGTGCAGGACGCGGCCGCCGGGCAGCCCCACCCGGACCCGCGCAGCGGTGCCGTCGGGTTCACGCAGGAGCGTGAGCGGGGTGTTGTCGGGGTCGATGACGGCGTAACGCTCCTGCTGCCAACCCTCGGCGCTGAGGGACTGCTTGAAGTAGCCGTGCCGGTAGAGCAGGCCGACAGCGATCAGCGGGACGCCGAGGTCGCTCGCGGCCTTGAGGTGGTCGCCGGCGAGAATTCCGAGGCCGCCGGAGTACTGCGGCAGCGTCGCGTCCACGCCGAATTCCGGCGAGAAGTAGCCGATGGCCGCGGGCTTCTCCCCTTCGAGGCGACCGAACCACCCCTCGTCCGCGAGGTAGGCGCGCAGATCGGCGGATGTCGCGTCGACGCGGCCCACGAACTCGGGATCCGCCGAGAGTGCGGCGAGCCGCTCGGCGGTCGCCTGCCCCAGGACGGCGACCGGATCGTGGTCGCTCGAGGCCCAGGTCTGCGGGTCGATGCTGGCGAACAGATCCTGCGTGGCGGGATGCCACGTCCAACGCAGGTTGCCGGCGAGTTCGGTCAGGGCTGTGAGTGCCGGCGGCAGAACAGGCCGCACGGTCAGTCGTCGGTAGGCGCGCACAGGGAGCACCGTATCCTCCCGAACCGGTATCTGAGAGCCACGCACGACAACGACGCAAGAACTTGCAGACCACGATCGATTGCGTACGTCGTGAGTCATTACACCGGTACCCCGGACTTTCGGCGCCCGTCGTTCCTCGGTACGTTCGGGCGCGTGAAGGACACCGCGACGACGACTCCATCGCCCCCGGCTCCCGCAACCCCCGCCGCCGGGCCACCGACCGCCACGGCACCGAAGCCGCTCGAGGACACGGTCGTGGGCCGGATGCCGATCGTCGCGGTCGGGCCGGTGGTCGAATCGGGCGTGCTGCCGGCCAAAGCGGTGGTCGGCGAAGCGGTCAAGGTGACGGCGACGGTCTTCCGCGAGGGCCACGACGCGGTGGCGGCAGGCGTGCGGACGACGAGTCCCGACGGCGTCGCCGGGCCGCTCGTCCCGATGACCCTGGTCGGGGCGGGGACCGACCGGTGGGCCGCGGTGTTCCGACCGGACGTGACCGGTGACTGGACGTTCGCGATCGAAGCCTGGAGCGACGTCTACGGGACCTGGGCGCATGACGCACCGATCAAGATCGAAGCCGACGTCGACACCGAACTGATGCTGGCCGAGGGCGCGAAGCTGCTGGGTGAGGAAGCGGCGCGTTCGACCGGAGCCCGCGCCGTCGTCCTGCGGGCCGCCGTCGACACGCTGACCGACGCATCCCGGCCGATCCAGGTGCGGCTCGGGGCCGGGCTCGACGACGACGTACGGCAGGAACTCGACCGGACGCCGATCCGTGAACTCGTGACCAGCAGCCGCCCGCATCCGCTGCGGGTGGACCGCGTCCGTGCCCTGGTCGGCTCCTGGTACGAGTTCTTCCCGCGCTCGATCGGAGCACACCTCAACGCCGACGGCAGTTGGACCAGCGGCACGTTCGCCACCGCCGCCGGCCATCTGGACTACATCGCCGGCCTCGGCTTCGACGTCGTCTACCTGCCGCCGATCCACCCGATCGGACGCGTCAACCGCAAGGGCGCGAACAACACCCTCGATCCCGGCCCGAACGATCCCGGCTCACCGTGGGGCATCGGCTCGGCCGAGGGCGGCCACGACTCGATTCACCCGGACCTGGGCACCATCGAGGACTTCGACGCCTTCGTCACCCGCGCCCATGAGCTCGACGTCGAGGTAGCCATCGACCTCGCGCTGCAGGCCGCGCCCGACCACCCGTGGGTCAGAGCGCACCCTGAGTGGTTCACCACCCGCGTCGACGGGTCGATCGCCTACGCGGAAAACCCGCCGAAGAAGTATCAGGACATCTACCCGATCAACTTCGACAACGACCCCGAGGGCATCTACAACGAATGCCTGCGCGTCGTGCGGCACTGGATCGACCACGGCGTGACGATCTTCCGCGTCGACAATCCGCACACGAAGCCGGTCCGGTTCTGGGAGTGGCTGCTGGCCGTCATCCGGGCCGAGCGGCCCGACGTGATCTTCCTGGCCGAGGCGTTCACCCGGCCGGCGATGATGCACACCCTCGGCAAGATCGGCTTCCACCAGAGTTACACGTACTTCACCTGGCGCAACGAGAAGTGGGAGATCGAGCGATACCTCGAGGAGCTGGCAAGGGACTCTTCCGACTACTTCCGACCGAACTTCTTCACCAACACCCAGGACATCCTCACCGCCTACCTGCAATACGGCGGGCCGTCGGCGTTCACGATCCGCTCGGTACTCGCGGCGATGTCCTCGCCCACGTATGGCGTCTACTCGGGGTTCGAGCTGTTCGAGCATGTCGCCCTGCGACCGGGAAGCGAGGAATACCTCGACTCCGAGAAGTACCAGTACCGCCCACGTGATCTCACCGGTGCACTGGAACGGGGCGAGGGGCTCGGTGTGCTGTTGCGCCGACTCAACGAGATCCGCCGGGACCACCCGGCGCTTCGGCAGCTGCGGAACCTGACCGTCCACCACACCGGCGACGACGCCGTGCTTGCGTTCTCCAAGAGCGAGACCGGCCCCGACGGTCGACCCACCGACACGATCCTCGTGGTGCTGAGCCTCGACCCGCACGGAGCCCGGCAGACAAACGTGCGATTGGACATGCCCGCTCTCGGGTACGGCTGGCAGGACACCGTCGTCGTCGACGAGCTGCTGACCGGCCAGACCTGGCAGTGGCACGAGGACAATTTCGTTCGGCTCGATCCGGCCCAGCCGGCACACATCTGCGTCGTGCGGCCTGCCGCCCGGGAAGGACGGGCATGACCGGTGTGGGCGACGACCCCTCGTGGTTCAAGCGAGCGGTGTTCTACGAAGTGCTCGTCCGGTCGTTCAACGACTCGAATGCCGACGGTGTGGGGGACCTCCGCGGGCTCACCGACAAGCTCGACTACCTGCAATGGCTGGGTGTCGACTGTCTGTGGCTTCCTCCGTTCTTCACCTCGCCGTTGCGCGACGGCGGGTACGACGTCTCGCAGTTCACCGAAATCGCGAGTGACGTCGGCACGGTCGACGACTTCCAGCATTTCGTCGAGGAGTCGCACGCGCGCGGGCTGAGGGTGATCATCGACTTCGTCATGAACCACACCTCGGATCAGCACCCGTGGTTCCAGGAGTCCCGGCGACACCCCGACGGTCCCTACGGTGACTTCTACGTGTGGAGCGACACCGACGAGGCCTACTCCGACGCGCGGATCATCTTCGTCGACACCGAGACGTCGAACTGGACCTTCGACCCGATCCGCAAGCAGTACTTCTGGCACCGCTTCTTCTCCCATCAACCCGACCTCAACTTCGAGAATCCCGCAGTGGGCGAGGCGATCATCGAAGCACTGAAGTTTTGGCTCGACCTCGGCATCGACGGTTTCCGGCTCGACGCGGTGCCGTACCTGTTCGAGGAGGAGGGCACGAACTGCGAGAACCTCCCGGCCACGCACGAGTTCCTGCGCCGCGTGCGCGCCGAGGTCGACAAGACCTACCCGGACCGGGTGCTGCTGTGCGAGGCGAATCAGTGGCCCTCCGACGTCATCGAGTACTTCGGCGATCCCGAGACCGGCGGCGACGAATGTCACATGGCGTTCCACTTCCCGGTGATGCCGCGCATCTTCATGGCGGTCCGGCGCGAATCGCGCTACCCGATCTCGGAGATCCTCCAGCAGACACCGCACATTCCCGACGGCTGCCAGTGGGGCATCTTCCTTCGCAACCACGACGAGCTCACCCTCGAGATGGTCAGCGACGAGGAACGTGACTACATGTGGGGTGAGTACGCAAAAGACCCGCGTATGAAGGCGAACATCGGCATCCGCCGGCGGCTCGCTCCGCTGCTGGAGAACGACACCAACCAGATCGAGTTGTTCACCGCGCTCCTGCTGTCCCTTCCCGGCTCGCCGGTTCTCTACTACGGCGACGAGATCGGCATGGGTGACAACATCTGGCTGGGCGATCGCGACGGTGTCCGCACGCCGATGCAGTGGTCACCGGACCGCAACGCGGGCTTCTCCAAGAGCGAGCCGGGGCGCATGCAGCTGCCCGCGATCATCGACTCGGTGTACGGCTACCAGGGTGTGAACGTCGAAGCTCAGCTGTCGAGCTCCTCCTCACTCCTGCAATGGACACGACGGATGATCGCGGTTCGCAAGGCGAATCCGGCGTTCGGGCTGGGAACGTTCTCCGACCTGGGCGGCACGAATCCCTCGGTGCTGTGCTTCGTGCGTGAGTTCGGTGACGACGTGGTCCTGTGCGTGAACAACCTGTCCCGCTTCGCGCAACCGGTCCAGCTCGATCTACGCCCGTGGCAGGGGGTTGCACCGAACGAGATGCTGGGCGGCGTGGAGTTCCCCCGCATCGGCGAACTGCCGTACCTGCTCACACTCGGCGGTCACAGCTTCATCTGGCTGCGCCTGCAGCGACGCACCGACGGGGCCGGACACGGTGTCCCACCCCCGGAGGAGGTGGTGCGGACGTGACGACCGACAGCGGTGCGGACGTGCCGGACAACAGTGGGAACGACCTCCATGCATCTGATGACCGGATGCCCGAAACCCCTGTGGGAGTGGACGAGCTGAATCTGACCGACGACGTACGAGCCCGGCTGGACTACCTGACGGCGCGCCGTTGGTTCGCCGGGAAGGGTCGCGAGATCGCCGACGTGTCGGTCGAGCCGCTGCCCTGGTTGTCGGCGTCGGGATCCGACCCGGCCTGGCGGATCGAACTCGTTCGCGTCGACTACGTCGACGGCGGCACACACCTCTACCAGATGCCGTTGTCCTACCGTCGTGAGGAAATCTGGACGATGGGCAGCGCGTTCGTCGGTCGGCTCGCACCCGAGCCAGGCGCGGCACCGGCCGCGGCCTACGACCTGCCGTTCGACGGCGACGCGGCGTCCGGCCTCCTGCACTGGCTCGCCGCGGGCGAGAGCGGCAACGGGTTCAGCGCTCACGTCCTGGACACCCTCGACGAGGCGGCACGTCCGCTGGTGCTCACCGGCGAGCAGTCGAACACCAACATCGTCTTCGGCGACACGATGATGCTGAAGCTGTTCCGCCGCGTGCAACCGGGTCACAACCCCGACATCGAGGCGCATGCCGCGCTGATGCGTGCCGAGTCGTCCCCCGATCTGCGGGTGACACCGAAACTGCTGGCCTGGTTCGAGTACGAGTCGGGAGCGACCACCCTGCCCGCGTTCCAGGGCGACCTGGCGATGCTGACGCAGTTCCTCCCGTCGGCCACCGATGGGTGGGCGATCGCCACCGCCAGCGTGCGCGACCTGCTCGCCGAGGCCGACCTGCATGCCGACGAGGTCGGTGGCGATTTCGCGGCCGAGGCCGAGCGCCTGGGCGAGGTGACGGCGTCGATGCACGCCGCCCTGTCGCAGGCGTTCGACACCGTCACCTGGCGCGGCTCCGACCTGACCGCGCTCGCGCAGTCGTTGCGGGGACGGCTCGAGGCGGCCGCTCTGCGGGTTCCCCAACTGGCATCGATGGTCGAGCGGATCGGCGTTCGCTACGACGCGATCGCCGGCCTGTCCGACCCGGTCGGCGCACACCGGGTGCACGGCGATTTCCACCTGGGCCAGACGATGCGGACGATCCGTGGCTGGAAGATCATCGACTTCGAGGGCGAGCCGGGCGCTCCCTACGACATCCGGGTCGCCCCCGACTCGCCCCTGCGCGACGTGGCCGGCATGCTCCGGTCATTCGACTACGCGTCCGAGCACCTGCTCGCCGACCGGCTCCCCGAAAATCAATCCCAGTTCCGGGCGACGGAGTGGCGTGAGCGCAACACGTCGTCCTTCGTCCGCGGCTACCTGCGGCAGCGAGCCCGCGGCGTCCGCAGCGGCGATGCTGGCCACGGTGACGACAACGCCGCCGAGTTGGGATGGACCCCGGCCGAGGACGTCCTCGTGCGCGCGTACGAACTCGACAAGGCCGTGTACGAAGTCGTGTACGAAGCCGACATGCGACCCGACTGGATACGCATTCCCCTCGCGGCATTGGAGCGACTCGCATGAGCACCCGGCCACAGCGGCGCCCGATCCCCGCAGAGGTGCCGACCGACGCGCTCCGGCAGATCGTCGAGGGCGTCCACCACTCCCCCCACGACGTCCTCGGCAGCCATCCCGACGGCACGTCGCTCACCATCCGCAGTCTCGTGCCGCTGGCGGAGTCGGTGAGCGTGCGTGTCGGTGACGTCGACTCCCCGATGACCCACGAGTACGGCGGTATCTGGGTCGTCGCGCTCGACAGCCCGGTCTCGGTGGACTACCGGCTGGTGGTGACCTACGGCAATTCCGATCCGAGCGTCGTCGACGATCCCTACCGCTTCCTGCCGACCCTCGGCGACGTGGACCAGCACCTCATCCGCGAGGGCCGGCACGAACGGCTTTGGGAAGTCCTCGGCGCTCACGTCCACCGCTATGCGACCTCCGCGCACACCGGTGCGGAGGTGACGGGGACGGCGTTCGCCGTCTGGGCGCCGTCCGCGCGCGGCGTCCGGGTGCTCGGCGACTTCAACTCCTGGAGCGGCCAGGCGCATCCGATGCGCAGCCTCGGCGCATCCGGCGTGTGGGAACTGTTCATCCCGGGGGTGAGTGCCGGCACGCACTACAAGTACGCCGTCTGCGGTGCCGACGGACGCTGGCGGATCAAGGCGGACCCGATGGCGTCGTGGACCCAGGTGCCGCCGGAGACGGCGTCACGGGTGTTCGAGTCCACCTACGTATGGACCGACGGCGAGTGGCTCGCCCACCGCGCCGCGACTTCTGCGCACGACCATCCGATGAGCGTTTACGAGGTGCACCTCGGTTCGTGGCGGCAGGGGCGGGGCTACCGCCAGCTGGCCGACGAGCTGGCGGACTACGTCGCCGACCTCGGCTTCACCCACGTCGAATTCCTCCCGGTGATGGAACACCCGTTCGGTGGCTCGTGGGGTTACCAGGTCACCGGCTACTACGCGCCGACATCTCGGTTCGGCGACCCCGACGACTTCCGTTATCTCGTCGACAAGCTGCATCAGCGCGGCATCGGTGTCCTCCTCGACTGGGTGCCCGCGCACTTCCCCAAGGACGAGTGGGCGCTCGCCCGGTTCGACGGCACCCCGCTCTACGAACACGGCGACCCCCGGCGCGGCGAACAGCTCGACTGGGGCACCTATGTCTTCGACTACGGCCGCTCGGAGGTGCGCAACTTCCTCGTCGCCAACGCGCTCTACTGGCTGCACGAGTTCCACATCGACGGCCTGCGTGTCGATGCGGTCGCGTCGATGATCTACCTCGACTACTCCCGTGAGGAGGGTGGTTGGGTACCGAACATCCACGGCGGGCGGGAGAACCTCGAGGCGGTCGCCCTGCTCCAGGAGGTGAATGCCACCGCCTACAAGACGGTTCCCGGAATCGTGACCATCGCCGAGGAGTCCACCGCGTGGCCGGGCGTCACGCGTCCGACCGATGCCGGCGGCCTCGGCTTCGGGCTCAAATGGAACATGGGCTGGATGCACGACACCCTCGGGTACCTCGCGCACGACCCGATCCACCGCCGCTACCACCACAACGAGATGACCTTCCCGCTGGTCTATGCGTTCAGCGAGAACTTCGTCCTGCCGCTGTCCCACGACGAGGTCGTGCACGGCAAGGGCTCGCTGCTGCGCAAGATGCCGGGTGACCGCTGGCGTCAGCTCGCAACGCTGCGCTCGTACCTGGCGTTCATGTGGGCCAGTCCGGGCAAGCAACTGATCTTCATGGGTGCCGAACTGGGCCAGGAGTCGGAGTGGTCGGAGAGTCGCGACCTCGACTGGTGGTTGCTCGACCTCCCCGACCATGCCGGTCTGCAGCGGCTCGTCCGCGACCTCAACCACGCCTACCGTGACCTCCCCGCGTTGTGGAGCCAGGACGCCGAGGCGGGTGCGTTCAGCTGGCTGGTCGCCGACGACTCGGATGCGAACGTGTTCGCGTTCGCCCGGTTCGGGACCGATGGATCCGTCGTCGCATGCGTCTCGAACTTCTCACCTGTTCCGCACGACCGGTACCGCCTCGGGCTGCCGCGTGCGGGCGTCTGGACGGAGCGGCTCAACAGCGACGCCGGGACGTACTCCGGAGCCGGGATCGGCAACATGGGCCAGGTCGTCGCCGAGGCCGCTCCGCACAAGGGACAGCCGGCGTCCACGACCCTGCGGGTCCCGCCCTTGGGAACCGTGTGGCTGAGCTGGGCGGGCGAATGAGCACTCCGCTGCCTGCCGCTGCCGGTTCGCCGCTGAAGGATCTGCTCGCCAGCCGGCACCTCGGTGTGTTGGCGACGATTCGACGCGACGGCCGTCCGCAGCTGTCGATGGTCACCTACGTCTACGACCGTGCAGCCGAGCTGATCAGGGTGTCGATCACTGCGGACCGGGCGAAGACGAAGAACCTGTGGCGGGATCCGCGGGCGGTTCTCCAGGCAGCGTCGGACGACGGCTGGAGCTACGTGGTCGCCGACGGGGCGGCGTCGTTGTCAGCGGTGGCTGCAGCTTCCGACGACGCGGCCGTCGATGAACTCGTTGCGTTGTACCGGTCACTCTCCGGTGAACACCCGAACTGGGAGGAGTACCGGGCGGCCATGGTCGGCGACAAGCGGCTCGTACTGCGGCTGTCGGTCGACTCGGTCTACGGCATGGCGCGCTGACCGTTCGGGCCCTCGTTCGTCGCCTATGGTGAACAGGTGCAGCAATACCTGGACTTAGTCGACCGCATCCTCACCACGGGTGTCGACAAGTCCGACCGCACCGGCACCGGCACGCGCAGCATCTTCGGACATCAGATGCGGTTCGACCTCGCCGACGGGTTCCCGCTCGTGACCACGAAGAAGATCCACGTCCGGTCGGTGATCGTCGAGCTGCTGTGGTTCCTGCAGGGCTCCACGAATGTCCGCTGGTTGCAGGATCGCGGCGTGAAGATCTGGGACGAATGGGCGGATGCCGAGGGAGAACTCGGGCCGGTCTACGGACACCAGTGGCGCTCGTGGCCCACACCGGACGGCGGTCACATCGACCAGATCGCGGCCGTGATCGACTCGCTCCGACTATCACCGGACTCGCGCCGCCACATCGTGTCGGCGTGGAACGTCGCCGAGGTGAGTCAGATGGCGTTGCCGCCGTGCCACACCATGTTCCAGTTCTATGTCGCCGACGGGCGCCTCTCGTGCCAGCTCTATCAACGCTCGGCCGACGTTTTCCTCGGCGTCCCGTTCAACATCGCCTCATACGCCCTGCTCACCGAATTGGTGGCCAAGGTCCTCGAGCTTCAGCCAGGAGACTTCATCCACACCTTCGGAGACGCTCACGTCTACTCCAACCACGTCGAGCAGGCACGTCTGCAGTTGACCCGTACGCCACGGACACTGCCGAAGCTGCAGATCGCCGACGGCATCACCGACATCGACGCGTTCGGATACTCCGACATCGTCGTCAGCGGCTATGACCCGTACCCGGGCATCAAGGCGCCGATCGCCGTATGACACTCACGCTGATCGCCGCCATCTCCCGCAACGGGATCCTGGGCATGGGCAACGAACTCGTCTGGCGGCACGCCGACGACCTGCGCCGGTTCAAGGGTCTCACGATGGGCCGCACGCTCATCATGGGACGCAAGACCTACGACTCGATCGGCAAGCCGCTTCCCGGCCGCCGCACCATCGTGGTCACCCACGATCCCGACTGGTCGTCCCCCGGTGTCACGGTGGCGCGCTCGATCGACGAGGCGCTCGCGCACGCCGGTAACGAGGTCGTCGTGGCCGGCGGCGGGGAGATGTACGCGCAGACCATCGAGCGGGCCGACCACCTCCGCATGACCCACATCGACGCCGACTTCGAGGGTGACGTCACATTCCCACCGATCGATCCGCGCAAGTGGCGCGCGGTCGCACGGGAGAACAAGCCAGGCTTCTCCTGGGTCGACTACGACCGGGTACGGCCGTCCGATGCGCCGGTGGCCGAGGCCGCAGACGCGGACGCCGACGACTGACAACCTGGCGACCGACAACCGGGCGCGGCGCGCGCACAGCTGCTCGGCGCCCTGGGCAAGGATGGACGCAGGATCGTCGCCGAGGGCGACGCCTGAGCCGGAGGTTGTTGTGAAGTACATCGCCATGATCGTGCTCGGAGCCGTTCTCTTCTTGATCGGGCTGCTCTGGTTGTTCCAGGGGCTCGGGATGACGGGCGGCACCGGCGGGATGAACGGCAACAAGCTGTGGGCGGTCGTCGGACCCGTCGTCGCGGTGATCGGCCTCGTGCTCGCCGCGCAGGGGCAACGCGGTCGCCGCAAGGTCTGAGCGCCGGTTACATCGCGTCGAGGGTCGCGGTCAGCTCGGTGAGTGACCCGATGACCGGGATGCCGCTCATCGAGCTGACCGAGGTGCCGCGGACGGCTGTTGGCCGTTGGTGGTGATGCCGAGCCGATAACGGCTTGCCAGGGTTTCGAGCGCCGGAACGGTGTCGGGATAGAGGGCCGGCCGCTCGAAGCGTGCGGCGAAGTAGAACGCGACGATGGTGTCGAGCTCAGCGTCGGTCGCGTTCGGGTCGACGCGTTCGAGTACCGCCCCCAGCGACTGCCGACGGATCTGTTCCATCGACGTGCTCAGGGCTGCCGATGCGGCGATCAACGCTCGCGCATCGTGCAGGTCGCCGTCGGTCAGCTGGTCGGCGGAAGCTCCGTGGTGTCGACGCCGAATTTCCTCGACGGTGCTGGACACGGCGCGTCGCATGGAGGTCTCGAAGTCGCACAGGGTCTGGTCGACGTCGAAGAACACCCAGGCAGGCATGAAGATCGCACCTGCCGAGTGGGGTGTGAGCGGGGTTCTAGAACAGCGCCGACGCGAGCGCGCGGCGAGCGAGCGGCACGCGCGGATCGTCAGGGCCGGCGAGTTCGAACAGCTCGACGAGGCGGGTGCGGGCGGTTTCGCGGTCAGCTCCCGACGTGAGCTGGACTGCGCGCACGAGCCGCGCGAACGCGAGGTCGAGTTGCCCGCCGGTAGCCTCGACGTCGGCGAGCGCGGTTTGCGCTTCGACGTCGGCCGGGTCGGCGTCGGCGGCAGCGCGGGCGCTGGCCTCGTCGACGGCGAGGGCCCGGGCCATCACCGACGTGAGGATGTAGCCGGCCTTCGCTTCGGGATCGGCGGGCGCGGCGTCGAGAAGCTTCTTGTACTCGGCCCGGGCACCTTCGACGTCGCCCTGCTCGAATGCTTCCATCGCCGGAAGGTATTTGGGATCGATCTCCGGCTCGGGCGGCTCGGCAGCAGGATCCAGCGGTGCGCTCTGGACCTCGATGCGGCCGACGACGCCGTTCGCCTGTGCGATCTTCAGCATCTCGTCGATGTAGGGGCGGATTTGCGCCTCGGGCAGCGCTCCTTGGAAGAGCGGGAGGATCTGGCCTTTCAGGACGCCGAGGACGACCGGCGCACCCTGCGCGGGGACCTGTGCCGCGGCAGCGAGTTGCGGGCTGACGTCGATGTCGATACGGCCGAGGAGGAACTGCCCGGCGAAGTCGACGACGAGCCGCTCGAGGACCGATTCCAGCTGGACCGATGCGGGCGATCTCGTCGAACCGAAGACCAGAAGTACCGGGACGCTCATCGACTGTTCGACGACGTCAGCGGCGAAGTTCGCTTCGGTGACGTCGAGGACGAGACCTGCGTCGACCGCTGACGATGGCGCGCCGGGAGCAGCCGGCGGGCGGCTGGCCGCATCGCGTTGCTGTTGTGCCCGGGCTGCCAGCGCAGACAGGTCGACGGCACCCGGACGGGAGAATCTCGACGCACTCATGCCGTCATTCTGGCGCACGAGCGCGCCGGGAGACGACCCGCAGTCGGATACGTCCGCTCCTCGTACTCCTCTCCGGTCGTTGTCAGCAGGGTGGTGGGTGGTCGGGTCTGGTCCATCGCGAGGGTGGTGCGGTGGCGCCGTTGGTGTGGGGTGTGGTCCAGCGGGCGTTGTTGATGGTGGGGTCGATGGTGAGGGTGGTGAAGCGACCCACCTGTGGACGACAACGCGGGCGAACTGGAGGCGCGCCATCATGGCGGGATGACCGTGACTCGAGTTGTCCCTAACCTCAGCTGCCGTTCCCTCGAGCAGTCGACCACGTTCTACGCCGACGTGCTAGGACTGGCGCCGGTCATGGATCACGGCTGGATCGCGACCCTCGCCGACCCGGATCACCCCGGGGCGCAACTGAGTCTGGTCACCCGCGATGCCACCGCTCCGGTGGCCGCCGTGGCCTCGGTCGAGCTCGACGACGTCGACGCCGCCTATGCGGCTGCGATCGCCAGTGGCGCGGAGATCCTCCATCCGCTCACCGACGAGGAGTGGGGCGTTCGGCGCTTCTTCCTCCGCGACCCCGACGGACACGTCATCAACATCCTCTCCCACCGCTAGTTGCAGGACATCGCCCTCACCCTGCCGACACCGGGCTTCTACAGCCGGGCCGGCTCCCGGTAACTCCCCCAGGCATCACGGAGCACACCGCAGATCTCCCCGAGCGTCGCCTCGGCACGAGCGGCGACGAGCATCGGCTCGACGAGGTTCGCATCCGTTGCCGTGGCCGACCGCAGGGTGGCCAGGGCGGATCGAACGGCAGCGTCGTCCCGCGTCGACCGCCGCGCTGCCAGGGCCGCACGCTGCGCTGCCTCGACCTCATGGCTGACCTTGAGAATCTCGAGCCGTCCGGTCACCGTGTCAACGTTGCGCGTCACACCGACGACATGCTTCGAGCCGTCCTCGAGGGCGGCCTGATAGGCAGAGGCGGCATCGGCGATCTTGCCGGTGAACCAGCCCGACTCGATGCCGGCGAGGATGCCGCTCGTCATCGGCCCGATCAGATGCCGGCCGTCGGGAAACGCCTGCGCAGCTTGACTTTCGAGGTAGGCGAATACTGCCTCGGCCTCGGCTTCGATGCGATCGGTCAGCGCCTCGACGTACCACGAACCACCGAGCGGGTCGGCGACGTCGGCGACTCCCGTCTCGTACGCCAGCACCTGCTGCGTACGCAGGGCGATCTCGGCCGCCTGTGCGCTCGGCAACGCCAAGGTTTCGTCCAATGCGTTCGTGTGCAGGGAATTGGTTCCGCCGAGCACGGCGGCCAACGCCTCGACAGTGGTACGGACGACGTTGTTGTAGGGCTGTTGAGCGGTCAGGGACACGCCCGCGGTCTGCGTGTGGAAACGCAGCTGCTGAGCCTTGGCTGTCTTCGCGTGATAGCGATCCCGCAACCATCGCGCCCAGATCCGACGCGCGGCCCGGAACTTGGCAATCTCGGTGAAGAAGTCGATGTGCGCATCGAAGAAGAAGCTGAGCCCGGGTGCGAATTCGTCGACGGACAACCCCCGGGACAGACCGAGTTCCACGTAGGCGAAGCCGTCGGCCAGGGTGAAGGCGAGCTCCTGCGCAGCCGTCGACCCGGCCTCACGGATGTGATAGCCCGACACCGACAACGGCTTGTAGGACGGGAGATCGGCCGCGCAGTACTCCATCAGGTCACCGATCAACCGCAGGTGCGGCTCGGGCGCGAACAGCCACTCGTTCTGCGCGATGTACTCCTTGAAGATGTCGGTCTGAAGCGTCCCGTTCAAGCCCTTGATGTCAGCACCCTGACGTTCCGCGGCGACGAGGTACAGGCAGAAGACGGGAACCGCGGGCCCGGAGATCGTCATCGACGTCGTTACGTCGGCGAGCGAGATCCCGTCGAACAGCGCATCCATGTCGGCCGCCGAATCGACGGCCACCCCGCAGTGCCCGACCTCGCCCAGGGACAGCGGATCGTCGGAATCGAGACCCATCAGCGTGGGCATGTCGAACGCCACCGACAGCCCGCCCGCGCCGGCCGCCAGAATCTGCCGGTACCGCTCGTTCGTCTGGGCGGCACTGCCGAATCCGGCGAACTGCCGCATCGTCCAGAGCCGCCCGCGATAGCCGGACGCATGCAATCCGCGGGTGAAGGGGAACTCCCCCGGCCACCCCAGCGCGTCGTCGGGAGAACCCGGAACAGCGGGACCCTCCGGTGGGCCGTAGACCGCATCCAGCGGCTCCCCGTCGAGCGTGGTGAAAGCCCCCTCGCGAAGCCGACCCGACTCGGCCACCTGCTGATAGGCCTCCTGCCAGCGACCACGCGCTCCGGCGCTCATGCTGCCTCCCACGATCCCGCCTCGACGGCCGGTCCACCGCGACGACCGGTCCGCCTCAGCGTATGCCGGGGCCGTCGTTCAGGAGCCTGTTCAGGAGCCCGGTCAGGAGCCGGGTCGCGACCGGCCGCCGGTACGCCCGTGCGGATCGTCCGGACGGTAGATCGGGTGCAGGCGCGCGTGATCGGCCCGTGTACGGATCGGGCGAGCGCCGGGGAGACGCGGTGGCTCGTCGGAAGCGCCGGTGTCGTCCGACCCGTCGTCCTCGTCCCGGCTCCCCCGCACCATCGCCCGCAGCCCGGCCCGCTGGATGACCGACTGGATGGTCAGGTCGCGGTCGTCAGGGCGTCCGATGTAGCGGATCTCGCGGATTCCCTGCTCCTGCGCCGCGCTCTCGAAGGTGAAGTGCCCGTAGCCGAGGATGCGTCCGAGGATCGGTTTGTCGACGGTGATGTCGAGGATTCGCGCGATCGGCATCGTCGCGGTGCGCTGGTCGAGCACCCCGCGGACCCGGAACACGCGCATGTTGGTGATGACGAAGCGGTCCATGTGGTCGTTCAACGTGCTCCACAACGCATGCAGGGCGACGACCAGCGCCACGGAGAGCGGTACCCACGCCGAGTCGACCGGACTCGTCACCGCGGCCGCGAGCACCATCAGCGCAGCCAGCGCCTCGAAACCCGGGAAGAGGAACAGGACCCAGTGGTGGCGGACCTCGTCGATCACGATCTCGCCTTCGCGGATCAGCAGATGTTTGGTGACGCGCGGGTCGGCGACCTTGCCGCGGACCCAACCGCCGAACGACCCGCTCATGCGCGGGATCTCGCGTTCACGGACCTGGCTCCGGCGATCAGGCGAAGAGTGAGCTGAAGAACGTGATGATGGAGTTGAACGCCGCCTCGACGCCGCTGGCCGCGCCCTTGATGGCACCCGCAGCGCCGGTGGGCTGGGAGATCAGGTAGAAGACCGCGAACGCGATAGCGAGCCAGACCAGGGTCTTCTTGACCATGACGGCGCTCCTCCTGCTCGCTCGGCGGTGACTGGCAGACGCAGGACGCGTCAGGGTGCATGTCTACCGCAGCAGGCCGACACAGCCGGACAGGCGCGCCGCACGGCGCGTCGGGTCCCGCCGCAGCACCCTCGCCACCGGTCAGGCGACCGTCGACGTCGACGAGCCGATCAGCTCGCGCATCCCGTCCCACTCACGCCACAGGTCCGTCATCACCTCGTTCCGAATCTCGTCGTGGCCGACCCGCTTCAGCCTGAAGTAGATGGCGTAACGGATGTTCGGCGACACGTTCGAGGCGATGCCGTGGCCGATCTGATAGTGCGACAGGACGGCGTCGCCGGCGTTCGGGGTCGTCTGGACCGGGTCCCCGATCTCGACCGGCGGCATCCCCTTCAGCAGCGCATCGGCACCTTCGCGTGCGAAGTAGTCGGCATAGGTCCGGTGCGTCCCGGGCCACACGACGAAGTTCCCGGCGTCGGGCCTCGGGACGTCCGAGAGGTAGACGCCGACGAGCGCGGTGAAGTTCATGATCCGGCCCTCGGGCACACCGTTGGTCGGCGTGTACATGCCGTCGATGTGGGCGTGCGGCGCGACGGCCGGCTCCATCGACGGGAAGCGCATGGCGATCTGGCCGTTGTCGACGGGCTCGATCATGCCGGCGCCGATCGCGGACTCGGCCAGCGACCAGAGCGGGGTCTCGGTGAGCAACGCGATGATCGCCGGGTCACCGGCCACCTCCGGAACCCAGCTGCGCGAACGGTAGATCGGGAGCTGAGCCGGGTCGGCTCCGTTCGCGCCCAGGGCAGCGTTGATGACGCGTAGAGCGGCGCCGACCTTCTCGGCCGGCACGACGTTGCGCAGCAGCGTGAACCCGGTGTCGATGATCTCGAGCTTCTGCGCGTCGGTGAGAGCTGTGGCGGTCTGGCTGATGGTGTCGGCGGTCATGCCATCAACGGTAGTGACGTTGCTGCCGTGCCCTTACCTCGAGCGGCTCGTCTCAGCCGGCCGGACCCGTCCACGTCGTTGCCGCCGTGAACGCGTCGAGTTCCCCCGCGGCGACGCGACGTGCGAGCTCCGGCAGGGACCGGTCGCCGCGGACCGCGAGCAGCTGCCGTCGCAGCTCGGCCAGCGCCACCGACTCGATCTCCGCCCTGGCCCTGGCCTCGCGGCGCGGTCGCAGGGTCCCCGACGTCGAGAGCCAGTGCTCGTGGGCGGCGAGATCGGAGATCAGCTCGCTCAGACCGTCGGAGTCCACAGCAATCGACGTAGGAACCGGCGGTCGCCAGTCACCCGGCGACCGACGGACCAGCGTGAGCATGCCGCGCAGATCGCTCACGACGCCGGCCGCGCCGTCCCGATCGGCCTTGTTCACCAGGTAGATGTCGGCAATCTCGAGGATGCCCGCCTTGGCCGCCTGCATCGAGTCGCCGTTACCGGGAGCGAGAACGACCACTGTGGTGTCGGCGAGGCCGGCCACATCCACCTCGCTCTGGCCGACACCCACCGTCTCGACCAGTACGACGTCGCAGCCGGCCGCCGCCAGCACCCGGACGGCCTGCGGGGTGACCGCGCTCAGGCCGCCGAGGTGGCCGCGGCTCGCCATCGACCTGATGAAAACCCCGTTGTCGAGCGCATGCTGCTGCATCCGGACGCGGTCGCCGAGCACCGCGCCACCGGAGAACGGCGACGTCGGATCGACGGCGATCACCCCGACCCGTTGCCTGGCCGCACGCAGGGCGGCGACCAGCCCGGCGACGACCGTCGACTTCCCGACCCCCGGTGGCCCGGTGATGCCGATCACGCGCGTCGTGAGCCCGGCCGAGACGAGCGTGGCCATCATCGCCGGGACGTCCGGTGCGCCGTCCTCGAGCATCGAGAGCGCGCGCGCCGTCGTCCGGACCCGCACCGACGGGTCGTCGGAGGCCAGATCCGCCACGTCGAACACACGGGTCGTCGAGACCACGTCAGACCCCGGCCACCTCGACGACGAGCGCGTCGCCCTGGCCCCCGCCACCGCACAGAGCGGCGACGCCGATCCCGCCGCCACGACGCCGGAGTTCGAGCACGGCGTGGGCGAGAATCCGTGCACCAGAGGCTCCGACCGGGTGGCCGAGCGCGATGCCGCCGCCGTTGACGTTCACCCGGTCGAGGTCGAGGCCGAGCTCGCGGACGGATTGCAGGACCACGGAGGCGAACGCCTCGTTGATCTCGACGACGTCGAAGTCACCCGGGGCCACGCCCTGTTTCGCGGCTGCCGCGGCGATCGCCCGGGCTGGTTGGGAGTGCAGGCTCGAATCGGGTCCGGCGACCGTGGCGTACGCGCCGATGGTGGCGAGCGGGGTGAGTCCAAGCTCGGCCGCCTTCGCCGCGCTCATCACGACGACGGCAGCGGCTCCGTCGGAGATCTGCGACGCGGAGCCGGCCGTGATGGTGCCGTCCGGGGAGAACGCCGGCGGGAGCGCGGCGAGGGTAGCGACGGTCGTGTCGGGGCGGATTCCCTCGTCCCGGATGACCGTGGTGATACTGCCTCGTCGGCCGGGAACGTCCACCGGGGCGATCTCTTCGTCGAAGACCCCATTCTTCGCCGCGGCGGCCGCAAGCTGCTGCGAGCGGGCCGAGTACGCGTCCTGTTCGGGCCGCCCGATGCCGAGTTTCGCGTTGCCCGCATCGGTGAACACGCCCATCGGCAGGCCGGTGAAGTAGTCGTCGAGGCCGTCGTGGGCGAGCGAGTCGAGCAGCGGTGCCGTTCCGTACTTCGTGCCGGTCCGCGCGTTCTTCAGCAGATGCGGCGCCTGGCTCATCGACTCCATCCCGCCGGCGACGACGATGTCGTGCTCGCCGGCCCGGATCAGCTGGTCCGCCATCGCTATCGCGTTCAGTCCGGACAGGCACACCTTGTTGATCGAGATGCACGGCACGGTCATCGGGATCCCTGCCCCGACGGAAGCCTGACGGGCCGGCACCTGACCGGCGCCTGCCTGCAGAACCTGACCCATCACGACGTACTCGACCGCATCGGGGGCGACACCGGCCCGCTCGAGTGCCGAACGGATCGCCACCGAACCGAGTTGTGCACCGGTGAGCGTCGACAGCGCGCCGAGGAACTTTCCGATGGGGGTACGCGCCACCCCGACGATGACCGACCGTCGCGGTTCGGGTGCGGAGTAGCCGCTCGTCGCGGTCATGGGCCTCCTCCTTCGCAGGTGCCAGTCAGGTTAGCCGCGCGTGTGACGATGAGGCATGGACGCACAGGGCAGCGGGCCGGACGCAGGAGATCTGATCGCGGGCCACATTCTCGGAGTCGACCACGTCGGGGTGGCGGTCACCGACCTCGACGCGACCGTGACGCGGTACTCGCAGCTGCTCGGACTGGTCGAGGTGCACCGGGAGGTCAACACGGCGCAGGGTGTGATCGAGGCCATGCTGGTTCCCGCCGGCGCCGTCGGGCGCCCGGACGCGATCGCCATGCAGATCCTCGCGCCGCTCGACGAATCGTCGGCGCTGCACCGATTTCTCGGTCGTCGAGGTCCGGGCTTGCAGCAACTGGCCTACCGCGTCGACGATCTGGACGCGACGCTCGCGCTCCTGCGCGGTGCCGGCGTCCGCCTGCTCGACGGCGCACCGGCGGCCGGTACCGCCGGCAGCAGGATCGCCTTCGTGCATCCGCACGATGCCGGCGGAGTCCTCATCGAGCTCGTCGAGCGAGGCCATTGATGAAAGGTCCGCCACCTGTCGAGCGGCGCGGGGCGCCGTCGACGGGGCCGCCGTTTGACAAGATGAAGGCGAGCACGCCCACCCATCCTGACGAACCGAACGCCTGATGCGGAGCTGTTTCATGAGTGAGCACGAAGGTTTGTCGATCTTCGACAGCGGTACGGCGGCGGGAACCTTCACGGTCGTGCTTCGCGGCTACGACCGAAACGAGGTGAACAGCTATCTCGGCCGGTCCGAGGCCGCGCGGCGCGAGACGGATGCTGAGCTCGAGAAGCTACGGGCGCGGGTCGACGACCTGGACGAGCGGGCATCGACGGCCGAGGCGCGACTGAAAGAGGTCGGCGAGCCTACCTACGCGGGGCTCGGTGGCCGCGTGTCGGAGCTGCTCCGGCTGGCCGAGACGCAAGCCGCGCAGATTCGTTCCAACGCCGACGACTACGCCCAGAAGGTGGTCGCGGACGCCGGCGAGAGCGCCGCCAAGACCCGTGCCGACGCGGAGGGGTACGGGAGCCGGCTGCGCCACGGCGCTGACGAGGCGGCGAAGGCGCAGCAGCTGACCATGCTGGCAGTGATCGCCGCGGCCGACGCCGACCACGCGGCTCGCGTCCGCGATCAGCAGCAGGCGCTTGCCGACGAGCTGGACCGCCAGCGTGCGGCTCTCGAAGTGACCGTCGCCGCGCATCGGCAGAGCATCGATGCGGCGAACGAAGCCCATCAGGCGCTCGTCGACCGCGAGACCGCGGCGCTGGCCGCGAAGCTGGCCGCTGACCGCGAGTTCGCCGGCGCGGCCATCGCCCTTCAGTACCATGTGGCCGAGGCGAAGATCGTCGAGCTGACGCAGGCGGCGCACGAGCGCGCCGTCGTTGCCGACGCCGCCGTCCTCGCCGCGCACAAACGAGCCGAGGATTCGATCCTCGCGACCGAGGCGAACACGAAGGCCGCACTCGAGCACGCGCGCAAGGCGGCCGACGCGATCACCGCCGACGCGGCGGCCGAGGCCGACCGCATCAAGGCCGTCGCCGTCGCCGCCGCCAAGGCCGAGACCGACAAGCTCGAGCGTCGCATCCAGGCACTGCGGACCGAGCGCGACGCGATGGTCGCGCACCTGGCCGGCTCGAAGAAGATCATCGGCGACATCGGCGAGTAGCGCTGCCTGCGGACGCTCAGCCCTGCTGGTCTACCGAGCCGCTGCGGCGCCATGTCCTGGGTGCCGACAATCCTCAGCAGGGCAAGAGCATCAGCCTCCGGGGTCCCGGGTTCGGCAAAGTACACGACCACCGTCTGGTCCGAGTCCGGCAGTGTGCCTGCCATCCGGTCGACCGTCAGGATCTCAAAGTCTCAGTGCCCTGACAGCGTCGGCGAGGTCCGGTGAGTCCGCCGACGCGGCCGCATCGGCGCGAGCACGCTCGATGACCTCGGCCACCTGTACCGGCTGGTGCACCCGCGCCGATTCGATGGCGGCGAACACCAACGCGAGGCTGGTTACGTTGTCCCGCACAATCGTGGTCGGTTCCGGGCCGCCGCGCAGGTACTGGATCATCAAGGTCAGCGACGCTGCGAGGCCGGTTGGCCCGTCGACGATCGGTGCGACCACCGACGCATCGTCGGGGACGTCGACGACGGGTGCGTTGTCGCCGTCCCAGACGACGGTTCCGGCCGGCCCGCTGAACCGCCAGTGGGCGTTCCATGACGTCTCCGCGCCCGGGCTGCACCAGGACGCGGTGTAGGTGGCGCGCGCGCCGCTTGCGAACCGCAGCATCATCGTCGTCGCGGCGCCGTGGCGGAACCAGCTCCACTCCGGGTTGAACTCGTCGCAGTACACCTCGACGACCTGGTCGCTGCCGAGGGCGTGCCGGAGGTAGTCGACGTGGTGGATCGACATGTCCAGTAGGAGAACGTGCTCCATCTCCTCCCGGAAACCGCCGAAGTGCGGTGCCTTGGCGAAGCTGATGTCGACCAGACCGGGTGCTCCGACCAGTTCGACCGCGGCCCGGGTCGACTGCGCGTTCGGTTCGTACCTGCGGTTCTGGCTGACGACGAACGGCACGTCCGCCAGTTCGCTCGCGGCGGCCAGTTGGATCGCCTCGGCGAGAGTCGCCGCCGCGGGCTTCTCGCCGAGGACCGGGATCCCGGCGCGCAGCGCTGACAGGGTGACCAGATGGTGGGCCTCCGGGACTGTCACGTCCACGAGGAGTTCGATCGAGAGGCCGGCACCGAGCGCGGCATCGAGATCCGCGAACACCGGGATCCCGCCGCCCGCCGAAGCAGCGGCCTCAGCGGCACGTGCGGTGTCGATGTCCACGACACCGACGAGGACGGCGCCGGGATGTGCGCTGATCGTGTTGACCCAGCCGCGGCCCATACCGCCGGCTCCGACGACGAGGACTCGTAGCGGGGCCGGGCTGACGGGGTCGTTCTCGGGCATCTGTGTCTCCGGTCGATCGACGAGCGCACGACGGCGCCGTCCGACCCCGCTGCGTCAGCCTGACAAATCGGGTGTCCCGACGCCACACCGGGGCGTGGCAGGGACGGTTCCGGCCAGCCGTTCAAGCGCGGCTGAAGGTCGTCTGACAGGCGTCCGGCCCGTATCGCGTCGACGTCGCCTTCACCGGCGGGCTCGCGTGCTTCCCGAAGCCGACCAGCACCGACGTGCCGACGACCGCGAGCACCAAACGTCGCCTGCCGACTGCTGCCGCCATGCCGGGAGGGTCCACCCGTCGGAGCGCCGGGCGCTAGCGGAAGTTGGGGATGATCTCCTCGATGAACGTCGCCGACAGGTCGTCGGCGTGCGCCGGGCCGCGCGGGTTCGCCGACGGGATGATCAGCTCGTCCACGCCGGCGTCGGCGTAGGCGCCGACGATGTCGGTCAGCTGTGCGACGGTCCCACCGATCGCCGGCGACGACGCGTTCCGCTCGGCGGCCTGGGCGGCACCCTCCGGTCCGAGAAAGACCACCGCCTGCGTCGACCGGGCGACCGTCGACGGATCGCGGCCGATCTTCTCGCAGGCCGCGGTGATGAGTCTGTTCTTGTGGTCGAACCGGGCCGGGTCGCCCCACACGTTCCACTCGTCCGCCCAGCGCGCGACGATCCGCGGCATCACCTTTTCACCGCCACCACCGATCAGGATCGGCAGCGGGCCAGGGGCTTTCGGCGACATCGGTGCGTCGGTGATCGTGTAGAACTCGCCGGCGAAGGTGGCGCGTTCCTCATCCCGGAGCCCGCGCAGCACCTGCAACGCCTCGCCGAACCGACGCAGCAACTCCGGCGCCGGTGGGAGGTCGATACCGAACTTCGCGTGCTCGTTGATCTGCCAGCCGGCACCCATGCCGAGCACGAATCGGCCACCGCTGATCTCGTCGATCGTCCTTGCCTGGTTGGCGACCACGGCCGGATGCCGGTAGGTGTTGCCGAGCACGAGCGACCCGAGCCGGATCCTGGGGACCGTGGCGGCCAGCCCCGCCAGCAGCGACAGGCACTCCTGCACGTCGCCGGTGCCGGAGTCGGTGTTGGGCATGAAGTGGTCGGCCAGCCACATCCCGTCCCAGCCGGCTGCTTCACCGGCGAGGGTCTGGGCTAGGAGCGTGGACCAGTCGAGGGCAGCGGACGGCCAGAAACTGAAGCGCATGCCTCGACGTTAGCGAGTCGAAGCCCACCAGCAGCCGTCGGCCCGTCCACCGGCCGCATCACCTCGACACACCGGCTCAGGAGGTCACGGATGTCGCCGGGCGCCGTTAGTCCCGGACCTGCGTCGAGCGATGCCGAATGCACGCCCTGATCGTCGATCGGGGCGCATTCGGCATCGCTCGACGTGTACTACTTGTTCAAGAACCAGTCGTACGGGGCGTTCGCCACCGTCGGCAGCTCGCGCGGCGTGTCCGGCTGGGCGGCCCACCGGACCGCGTTCGCGAGCACATGGTGGATGTCGGTGTTGTGGTAGACGGGGTATTCCTGGTCACCCGGGCTGAAGTAGAAGATCCGGCCCTTGCCGCGGTAGAACACGCATCCGGAGCGGAAGATCTCCCCGCCCGGGAACGAGCTGACGAAGACGAGCTCGTCGGGCTGCGGGATGTCGAACAGCTCGCCGTACATCTCCTGTGCATCGACGATGAGCGGGCTGGGAATGCCCTCGGCGATCGCATGGCCGGGCTTGACCGTCCACACGAGCTCGCGCTCGGCGTCGTTGCGCCACTTCAGCGAACAGGTGGTGCCCATCAACTTGATGAAGATCTTCGAGAAATGTGCGGAGTGCAACGGGAGCAGACCCATACCGCTGAGTACGTGCTTGTGCACGCGGTTGACGATCTCGTCGTCGACCCGGTCGTGGGCCATGTGACCCCACCAGGTCAGCACGTCGGTGTCGGCGAGGACCTCTTCGGTCAGGCCGTGCTCGGCGTCGTCGAGGGTGACCGTGCGGACATCGACGCCGTCACCGAGCTGGGATCTGATCCCGGCCGCGATCGCGCCGTGCATGCCGTCCGGGTAGATCGCGGCAACCTGCGGGTCGCGTTTCTCGTGCTGGGCTTCGCCCCAGACGGTGACGCGGATGGGACGGGTGGCTTGCGTGGGGTCGGTCATGAAGCAGTGGCGCCCTTTCGGAGAGTGGCTGAGCTGGGTTCGGCCGCGCCGACGTCGAGTGGGCATCGGCGATCGTGACCATCCTGCCCCCGGCCGGATCGCGCGCCGACGCGGGTGCCGACATGCGGACGCAAGTGGCCGGGTCCAGGCGTCCCCACCTGACGCCCTCGGCGGTCAGGTCGCGTGTGTCTGCGGTGGCCCGGGGACCTCGGTGCCGGCGAAGGACGCAACGGTGCGGTCGGAATACATCGTCGCGTCGAGGGATTCCATCGGGCCCGACCATGTGCGCGGCAACGGGCCGAAGCCCGGCAGCAGGATCCCGACCACCCGGTCCAGCACGTTCTCCGCGTCACCGACCCACAGGTGCTTGGCTCCCGGCATCGCCACTACGTCGGCCTGGCCGATCGCGTCGAACCGTTCTCGGGCGGCATCGGGACGTAGGTAGTCGTCGAACTCCGGTACCAGAGCGGTCAACGGCCGTCCGTCGACGTCCCAACGGGCCAGGTCCGCATCGGTCGCGTACCGCAACGGCGGCGACAGCAGGATCGCTCCCACGACGCCGGGCTCCAGACCGTAGCGGAGAACGAGGTCGGTGCCGAAGGACCAGCCGAGCAGCCAGACCGCGGGCAGGTCGTCGAATTCGGCCGCCTCGATCGCCGCGGCGAGGTCGAACCGCTCGCCCTCGGCGTTGTCGAACGTCCCGTCACTGGTGCCCTGGGCGCTGCTCGTGCCGCGGGTGTTGAACCGGAGGACGGCGATGTCGGCGAGGGCGGGCAACCGCGCCGCGGCCTTGCGGAACACGTGGCTGTCCATCATGCCGCCGTGGGTCGGCAGCGGGTGGACGCAGACAAGGGTGGCCACCGGATCGCGCGCAGGCGGCAAGGCCAGTTCGGCAACCAGCTCGAGCCCGTCCGCGGTGCGTAGCCGCACCGGCGTGCGTCGGGCGGGGAGCACGCTGTTGGCGCGGATCGGACGGCTCGGCGTCTCGTCGGTGTCACCGTCCTGACCGCTCATCGGGAGGTCCGTCCGCTGCGGGCGTCCCAGCAGGTGGTGTGCCAGTGCCGACGCTCACCGAGACCGCTCTCGGCCCTGGTGGCGGCGAACTCCTGCAGGCTGGGCTCGAGCGGCCAGACGACGACGTGCGGCGTCGCCGGGAAGATCTGGTGGTCACAACCGGGACACCTGTACGGCTTCGTCGACGTCGAACCCGTGATGCGGCGCACCGCCCAGTCCTCGCCGCGCCAGTCTTCGACGGTGTGCAGGTTCTCCGACAGCGGCCGCCCGGTCGACGGGCGCGAGGCACGACCCGATCTTCGCTTCGACGGCACCCCACCAGTGTCCCGCATGGGGCCGCATCGGCGATTCGACGGGCTCACCCGCCGATCGCGCTCAACGCCGATCGGGCTCAGCCGCCGCCGAGGAGCAGGACACCGAAGATGAGAACGACGAGGAGGCTGGCGACGGCAAGCACGGTTCCCCAGTCGTCGCCCGCGGAGGCGTCGAACGCCGCCGGCGGCCCGGGCGCGATATCGACCTCTGATCGGACGACGTTCGCTGCGCTGTCGCCGAAATCGTCGGCGAGACCCCCAGCATGCGCGGTAGCAGTCATTCAGGCTCGCCCCCGAGTCCTCGGAACACAGTCGTTCAACCGACCTGAGACATGCTAGTGAAGAAACTTGATCTATGGGCGTTTTGTCAGACCGAGATACCGATGTCTGGCGACGGACGGCGCATCTGCGCTGTTCCGGGTCACGGCAGCAGCAGACAGCTGTCGCCGAACTCGTGCCACCGGTAGCGCTTAGCCAGCGCTGCTGTGTAGGCGGACGCCACGAGCGCCGGGCCGGCGACCGCTTCGAGCAACAGCAGGTGTGAGGCGCCCGGCGCGTGCCAGCCCGTGACCAGGCCGTCCACCACCCGGGCGGGGCGCTCCGGGCCGAGCACCAGATCGGTCCAGCCGGCGCCGCCGACCACTGTTCCGTCCGACCGGGCAACCGTCTCGAGTGCCCGCGCGACGGTGGTGCCGACGGCGACGACGCGGCCGCCGTATCGGCGGGTCTGCTCGATCAGGCGAGCGGTCGTGTCGGGCACCCGATAGGGCTCGGGCAGTGGTGGCTCGCCCTCCTCGAGCGACGACACCCCCGTGTGCAGCGTGATCGGGGCGACAGTGACGCCGCGGGTGGCCAGGTCGGTGACGATGCGGGTGGTGAACGGACGCCCGGCGCTCGGCATCTCGGCGCTGCCCGGATCCCGGGCGAACACCGTCTGGTAGTCGGTCAGCGGGAACTGCCCTCGGACGTAGGAGTACGTGATGGGACGGCCGTGAGCCTGGAGGTAACCGACCACGTCCGCGGCCGCGGGCAGCAGGACCTTCGTGCGCCAGAGCCGGTTCGGCCGTTCCTCGCCACGCGGCCCCGGCTCGAGCGCCACGGCGGTCGCGCCACCGACCAGCACAATCTCCTCCCCAGGCCGGATGTCGGTCACCGGCCCAGTGGGGTGAATCGCGGGACGGAACTCGATCAGCCAGGTCCCGTCGTCGAGCCGTGTGGAGAAGTGCGCCGTCACCTCCCGACCGGGCGACATCGACCGCGACCTCGACCCGTCGACCGCCGCCGCGAGTGTGCCGGAGGTGTTGACGACGACGAGGTCACCGGGCGCGAGGTGGTCCGCGAACGAGCGGAACTGCGTGTGTCGGATGCGCGCCGGCGACGCGACCAGCAACCGCACCGAGTCCCGGGCGACTCCACGTGACTCCGGCGGTTCCGTCGCCGACAGCGCATCGTCGAGCGAGAAGGTCGTCGAGGCGTGCGGAAGACCGGTCCGGACCGCGGTCATGACGTCGCCTCCGAGGAAGCCGGTTCGGTCTCGGCGAGATCCAGCGCGCGCACCCGACCGCTGGGCGGTTGCTCGGCGAGGAGCCGGAGCAGCGCGGGAACCACCGACCCGGGCTCCGGGCGATCGGAGATGTCCTCGCCAGGAAAGGCGTCCTGGTGCATCTGCGTCCGCATGTCGCCTGGATCGAAGGCGTACACGCGCAGGTCCGGGTGCTCCACGGCAAGGACCGCGGAAGCGTGGTCAAGGGCAGCCTTCGACGCGCCATAACCACCCCACCCTGCATACGGCTGGACGGCTGCGTCCGAGCTCACGTCGACGACGACGCCGCGTGCGGAGATCAACCATGGCAGCGAATACCGGATCAAGGCCAACGGTGCGAGCACGTTCACCTCGAACACCCGGCCCAGCTCATCGGTAGGGTAGTCGTCGAGCAGCGGCTGCGGACTGGGCCCGAGCTGGCTGGCGTTGTTGACCAGCAGGTCGATGCGGCCGCAGCCGAGACGCTCTGCCGTCGACACGAGCTGCCGGCGGTGCCGGTCGTCGGTCACGTCTCCTGGTACGGCGTGGACGCCGGGAACGCCGGCGACGGCTGCGGAGAGGGCGTCCGCGTCGCGGGCATCGACGACGATCGTCCAACCCCGCTTGGACAACTCGCGGGTGAGGGCCAGACCGAGACCACGTGACGCGCCGGTCACGACGGCAACCGCCGTGGTCCCATCGGAGCTGTTCGTACCTGGGGGAACATGCGTGGTCGTGGCCATGCCCCCCATTCTCTGACTTAAAGTTGACTTCAAGTCAAGCGTTGTCCGGACCCATCAGTGATCACCTCCTCGGGAGCATCCATGGAACCCAGCGATCAGCTCAGCGTCGGCGAGATCGCCGAACGGAGCGGCTTCTCCGCCTCTGCCCTCCGCTTCTACGAGCGCAACGGACTGATCACCTCGGAACGGACGTCGGGAAATCAGCGCCGCTACGGCCGGAGCGTCCTCCGCCGGCTCGCGTTCATCCGGGCGGCGACGAATGTCGGGCTCTCACTCGACGAGGTGGCGGCCGAACTCGCGACGCTCCCGGACGGACGCACACCGACCCGTGCCGACTGGAGCCGGCTGTCGAAGCACTGGCGCTCGCGTCTCGACGATCAGATCGCGGCGCTGTCACGACTTCGGGACGGACTCGACTCCTGCATCGGCTGCGGCTGCCTCTCGCTCAAGACCTGCGCCGTCTCGAATCCGGCCGACGCCGTACGCAGCCGCGGGCCGGGCGCGCAGTTCCTGCCGAAGGCTTTGCGCGTGCCGATCGGTCGCGCCGGATAGCGTGACCGCCGTGCGCCTCGTGATTGCCAGATGCCAAGTCGACTACGTGGGTCGATTGACCTCCCACCTCCCGCTCGCGACGCGGGTACTGATGGTGAAAGCGGACGGCTCGGTGCTGGTGCACGCCGACGGTGGCTCGTACAAGCCGCTGAACTGGATGTCGCCGCCGTGTCGTCTCGAGGAGGCCGACGGACTGTGGCGGGTGGTCAACAAGGCCGGCGAGGAACTCCGTATCGTCCTCACTGAGATCGTGTCGGACACCACCTACGACCTCGGCATCGACCCAGGCTTGACGAAGGACGGCGTCGAGGCCCATCTGCAGGAACTGCTGGCCGATCAGCCGGAGGTGCTCGGAACCGGCTGGCGCCTGGTCCGCCGGGAGTTTCCCACCGCGATCGGCCCGGTCGACCTGCTCTGCCGGACCTCGGACGGATCGAGCGTCGCGGTGGAGATCAAGCGGCGCGGCGAGATCGACGGCGTCGAGCAACTCACCCGCTACCTCGAACTGCTCAACCGGGACCCGCTGCTCGCACCGGTGACCGGCGTCTTCGCCGCCCAGCAGATCAAGCCGCAGGCGCGTGTCCTCGCCGCCGATCGCGGCATCCGCTGCGTCACGCTGGACTACGACCTCATGCGCGGCGTCGACGACGTCGACAACCGGCTGTTCTGAATTTCGCGGCGGCCGCGCGATCGATCAGCCGGCATCCGACACCGACGACCGTGAGGACGTTGCGCACACCGTTGCGCGGCCGTCGTGGTGTCGGCTGTCTCGCGTGTGCGCCTCGGCTCATGTCGCACGCACTCTACGGAGCGCCGTCGAATTCGCCCCGACCACGCGGCGGCTGGACCTGCCGGTTTCTTCCGCACCTGAACGTGCGGCGGGCTGTCGTCCCACTGGGAAGGTGAGCCACGCTTGGCCCGACACCGGCGAGCAGCCGGCGACCTGCACGAGGAAACGGATGGCAATGGGCGATTTCGACGGACGCGTCGTCGTGGTGACCGGCGGCTCGACGGGCATCGGAGCGGCGACGGTGGCGATCATCGCCGCGGCCGGCGGCTCGGTTGTGTACTGCACCCACGATGCGGCGACACTCCCGGCCGACGGCACCTACCCCGATTCCGTCGTCGGGATCGTTGCCGACGTCGCGTCCACCGAAGCGATGCACGACATGGTCGAGCTGGCCGTCGGACGGTTCGGTGGGCTCGACGCGGTGGTCTGCTCGGCGGGTGTCCAGACCTACGGAACCGTGGAGGACACCAGCGAAGCCGACTGGCTCCGCGTCCTCGACATCAACCTGACCGGCATCTTCCGCATCACGAAAGCGGCCATCCCGCACCTTCGCGCGCGGGGCGGCGGATCGATCGTCACCGTGTCCTCGGTGCAGGGCAGCACCCCGAATCCACGCGTCGCCGGCTACTCGACCAGCAAGGCCGCCGTCGACGGGATCACCCGCTCGCTCGCCGTCGACTTCGCCGTCGACGGCATCCGCGCCAACTCGGTCGCGCCGGGCCCGATCGACACGCCGCTGCTGCGGGTGCGTGACGAAACCGTTCAACGCCCGATGACCGGAGCAGCACCCAACGCGCCCAGCGGGCTGCACGGACGGCTGGGACGCCCGGCCGAGATCGGCGAGGTGATCGCTTTCCTGGCCGGTCCGCGTTCGACCTACATGACCGGCGCGACCGTCTACGTGGACGGCGGGATGATGACCACGCAGGGGCGTGTCGTCTTTCCGGAGTAGCAGTGTCGGACCGCGCGGCGACCGATGGCACGACGGTTCGTCAAGCGGCCCGTATCGGTCGCGGCCTTGACCCGGTCGCAGGACCTGGTGTTTGGCTTCGCCCATGCCCCTACGAGCGACGAGCCGTACCTGGACCCGTGTTGCCATCTCCGCGCTCGCCCTTGCGGTGGCCGCGACGGTGGCACTTCCGAGCGCCCAGGCACGGAGTTCCGGCTCCCCCGCCGCGACCTCCGCGCAGCGGGCCGCGGCTGCCCGGGCGGCCGCGACCGACGCTGCGCTGCAGACGCACTTCGCCACCGACCACGGCCTGTTCACCGAGACGTTCCCGAACTCCGGCGACAACGCCTACTCCTACGAGTGGCCTTATTCACAAGCGATGGTCGGCGCGATCGACCGCGCCGGCATCCGTTCCGACAGCTCCGCGACGAACAAGTCCGCAACCCGGACGGCTAAGGCACGCATCGACGGTCTCGCGGCCTACTGGGACTCCGCCCCGGCCGCCGGCCCGGCGCACTACGCCTCCTACGTCGTCGCGCCGCTCGGCGGCGGCGGGGACGCGTTCTACGACGACAACGAATGGGACGGCCTGGCGCTCATCCAGTGGTACCAGCAGACCGGTGACCGGGCAGCGCTCAAGAGGGCCGAGCAGATCTTCGACCTGGTCGTCTACGGCTGGGACGACGATCCGTCACATCCTTGCCCTGGCGGCGTGTTCTGGACTCAAGCACCGTGGAGCCAGGACCGCAACACGGTCTCGAACGGACCGGGCGCGGAGATCGGCGCGCACCTCTACCTGATCACCGGGAAGAAGCACTACCTCGACTGGGCGAAGAAGATGGTCGCCTGGACCGACAGCTGTCTGCTCGCACCGAACGGCCTGTACTTCGACAACATCAAGCTCGACGGGTCGATCGACCGAGCGCAGTGGAGCTACAACCAGGGCGTGATGCTCGGGGCGAAAACCCTGCTCTACAAGGCGACCGGGCAACGCCACTACCTCGGTGAGGCACAGGCGATCGCCGCCGCGGGACTCGCCTTCTACGGTGCCATCCAGGACGACGGTCAGACCCACTACTTCAGCCAGCCGGCCCGGTTCAACGCGATCTTCTTCGCGAATCTCCTGCTGCTGGGGAGCGTCGCACCCGATCCGCGCTACCTGGCGGCCACGAGGAGATTCGAGGGTCAGGCCCGCCAGCGCTACTTCGACAAGACGACGGGCCTTTTCCGCTTCGACGGCTCGACGGCACCCGTCACGCTGCTCGAGCAGGCGGCGATGGTGCGGATCCAGTCGATGCTGGCCTGGTCGCCGAAGGACTGGTCGAAGCTCACCTGATCAGCGGGACAGGCAGAGGACCCGGCTCAATTTTGGTGACGGTCACCGCGCGGACGAGCCCGGGACCTGGTGACCGCAGGACGAGCCGGCAACCGCCGGCTGCGGCACGGCGGTGGGCGGCGAGCAGCATCCCCAGCCCGCACGAGTCGACGTGACCGACCCGGGCGAGGTCGACGACGATGTCCGCGCCGGGGCTGGCCCGGTCGATGGCGCCGAACAGGATCGGCCGGGTCCGTTCCGCGGAACGACGATCGAGCGTGCCGGTGAGTTCGAGCGTTTCCCGTTCGGGCGTGGGCGTGGCCGCCGTCTGCGTAGCCGCCGCGTCCAACACTCGAGGCCCCCCTCGTCGACCGGGGATGAACCCGATCCCACAGCCTGTGGTGAGAGCAGTATTCCCAGCGGCGCCTGTCCCCACCGTCGCGACACGCTCGCACGGCGTGACGGATCGCGGCGACGACGGACTCTCACTCCGCCGGATAGGTGAAGAACCCCTGGCCGCTCTTGCGTCCCAGCAGGCCCGCATCGACCATCCGGCTCAGCAGTTCGGGCGGGAAGAACGCCGCGTTGCCGGTCTCGTCGACGATCGCGGACGCGGCCCGCTTGATCACGTCGAGGCCGGTCAGGTCGACGGTGGCCAACGGGCCCATCCGGTGCCCGAAACCGAGCCGGCAGGCCGTGTCGATGTCGTCCGGGCTCGCGACACCGGTCTCGACCAGCCGGATCGCCTCGAGTATCAGCGCACTGATGAGCCGGGTGGTGACGAATCCCGCGACGTCACGGTTCACCGTCACACAGGCCTTCCCGGTCGACTCGGCGAAGCTCTGCGCCCGCGCGAGGGTGTCGTCAGAGGTTCGCTGCCCGCGCACGAGCTCGCACAGCGCCATCATCGGCACCGGTGCGAAGAAGTGGGTGCCCACGACGGACTCGGGTCGTGCCGTGGCGGCCGCGATGGCCGTGATCGGGATGGCCGAGGTGTTGGTGGCGAGCACGGTGTCGTCGGCGGCGATCCGGTCGAGCTCCGCAAAGGTCGCCCGCTTGAGACCCAGGTCCTCGAACACGGCCTCGACCACGAAGTCGACGTCCGCGGCCACCTCGAGATCAGGCGTCGGGAGGATGCGGTCCAGCGCAGCCGCGGCCTCGTCGGCGGAGAGCACGTCCTTCCCGACGAACCGGCGCAGCGAGTCCTCGATACCCATGCGGGCACGCTCGAGCGCCCTGGCGGAGGTGTCGTGCAGGGCGACGTCCCAACCCGCGACCGCGGCGACCTGTGCGATCCCCGATCCCATCAGACCAGCCCCGACGACGAGTAGCCGTCCACGCGATCCGCTCATGGCGTCCTTTCTGAAGCCGTCAGCCGTCCGGGCCGTTCAGGTCGTCCGGTTCCCGCGTCAGAACCGCGCCGAGACCGGTCAGATCACCGACGAGGTCGGGATAGCCGCGGTCGATGTGATGGATGCCCGACACCAACGTCTCGCCGTCGGCCACAAGTCCGGCCAGGACGAGCGCCGCACCCGCTCTGATGTCGGTCGCGAGCACCGGCGCCGCAGAGAGTCGCTCGCGGCCGCGGATGACGGCGTGGTGGCCGTCGGTGTGAACGTCGGCGCCGAGCCGGGCCAGCTCCTGGACGAACGCGAACCGCCCGTCGTAGAGGTTCTCGGTGACCATGGCGGTGCCGTCGCTGACCGCGGCGAGGGTGGCCATCATCGACTGCAGATCGGTAGGAAACCCCGGGTAGGGCAGCGTCATCACGTCGACCGAGCGCGGCCGGTCGTCCATCCGCACCCGGAAGCCACCGTCGTCGGACGTGATCTCGGCTCCGGTCGCCGTCAGCTTGCGCAGCACGAGGTCGAGGTGTTCCACACGAGCACCGCGGACGTAGACGTCGCCGCGGGTGATGACGGCACCGATCGCGTAGGTTGCCGCGACGATCCGGTCGGGGACGGTCGTGTGCTCGACCGCGTGCAGCTCGTCGACGCCCTCGATCTGCAGGACGGGCGTACCGAGGCCCTCGATGCGTGCGCCCATCTCGTTGAGGAACTCGCAGATGTCGACGATCTCCGGTTCGCGGGCGGCGTTCTCGATGGTCGTGCAGCCATGCGCGCGGACGGCCGCCATCACGATGTTCTCGGTGGCGCCGACCGACGGGAACTCCAGACGCACCTCGGCGCCGTGCAACCCGGCGGGCGCCTCGGCGACCACGAAGCCGTGCTCGATTCTGACGGCGGCACCGAGCGCGACGAGGCCGCGGACGTGCATGTCCAGCCCGCGGGAACCGATGTTGTCGCCACCCGGCAGGGCCACCTTGGCCCGGCCGAGCCGGCCTACGAGCGGGCCGAGGATGGAGATGGAGGCGCGTAGCCGGCGGACGATCGTGTAGTCGGTCTCGTGCGAGAGGTCACCCGGCACCGTGATCGTGAGCGAGTCGACGGCCGAGCCGGAGTGGACGGCCTCGGTGCTGGCCCCGAGCTGGCGCAGCATCTGCTGCATGAAGAAGACGTCGCGGATCCGCGGAACCTCGTGCAGCGTTGTCGTACCGGTCGCGAGGACGGATGCGGCCATCAACTTCAGGGCGCTGTTCTTGGCACCCGGCACTCCCACCTCGCCGGAGAGCCTGGCCGCGCTGTGTACTCGGATGCGTTCCATCGCAGGGCATCGTATGCAGGATCGCCCCGGCCCCTGCGCGCAGCTAACCTGACGGGCGTGGCGGTTCACCTGAGCAAGATCTACACGCGCACCGGCGACGCCGGGTCGACGCGGCTGGCCGACTTCTCCGTGACCGGGAAGAACGATCCTCGACTCTGCGCCTACGCCGACGTCGACGAGGCCAACGCGGCGATCGGGGTCGCGGTCACGATGGGCAGCCTGGACGCGGGTTTGACCGGGTTGCTGGTCGGCATCCAGAACGACCTCTTCGACGTCGGCGCCGACCTCGCGACCCCCGTCATCGCCGACCCGTCGACGCCGCCGCTGCGCATCACGCAGCCGTCCATCGACGCGCTCGAGGCGGCCTGCGACCGCTACAACGACGCCCTCGAGCCATTGACGTCGTTCATCCTTCCGGGTGGGACGCCGGGTGCTGCGCTTCTGCATGTCGCGCGGACGGTGACACGTCGGGCCGAGCGTTCGGCCTGGGCGGCGATCGACGCCTACGGCGACTCGGTGAACGTCCTGACGGCGATCTACCTCAACAGGCTGTCCGACCTGCTGTTCATCCTCGGCCGGGTGGCGAACGCGGAGGTCGGCGACGTCCTCTGGCAACCCGGCCGCGGCCAAGGGCCAACGTCCGGCGCCCCCGACACCTCCGACAACTGACGCGGAATCCAGCCCGGGTGATCCGGCCGGCAGCCGAGTGGACGCCGCGCTCGCCACGGCGCGGCGTGTCGGGTAGCGACGCGCCCACTCGGGGGTCCTCAGCCGGCCTGCCGTGGCCGCTCAGCCGCCCAGGGAGCGGGGCGGTGCGGCCTCGATCCACGCCAGGAAGCCGGTCAGCGCGCTCTGGCCGAGCGCGAGCGCGGCGGGCCGGGCGGCGTAGGTGAACTCGAGGATGACGACCTCACCGGCGCCGAGCAGCATCACCTCGCGCCCGATCGGTTTCCGACGTCCGGTCTCGACGATCAGGGACCGCTCGAACACCGCATGGGGCCGGTAGTCGAGGGAGAACCAGCGGAACACCTCCAGCCGGTCGCCGCCGTAGCGCGCCATACCCAGGGTGAAGCGCGAACGGCCGGCGGTACGCACGCAGCACTCGAAGGTGCCCGCGTGCCGGGTGATGCCCCGTCGACGCAGCCCGAGGGCGATCAGCGCCACCAGCGCGGCCACGACGACGACCCCGGCCAGCAGCGCCGAGTCGAGCACGACGGCATCGAGCCAGCCCGGGACCCGCATCGCCGGCTCAGACCCCAGTTCCTGGTGCCGGTCAGGCCGTCTCGGCAGCGCGCAGACGTGCCTCTGCGCGCCGGGCGGCTTCGGTCGCACTCATCTGGTCGTCCTCGACCTGGCCCGAGCGGGCGGCCTCCAGAGCACGACGCGCGTCCTCGACGTCGATCTCGCTCGACAGCTCCGCCTGTTCGGCCAGGATCGACACCCGGTTGTCGGCCACGGCGAGGAACCCGCCGAGCACGGCGGCCTGCACGCCGTCACCGTCGTCCTGGCGGATGTAGACCACGCCGTCGGCGAGGACCGCGAGCAGCGGCTCGTGCCCGGGCATGACGCCGAGGTCGCCACTGAGCGAGCGCGCCACCACGAGGTGGGCGTCACCCGACCAGAGCAGCCGGTCCGCCTGGACCAGTTCGACGTGCAGGTCGTCAGCCATCCGTCAGTTTTCCTTCTGCAGCTCGTGCCATTTGCGCTCGACGTCCTCGAGGCTGCCCACGTTGAAGAAGGCCTGCTCGGCGATGTGGTCGACCTCGCCGTCGCAGATCTTCTTGAACGACTCGACCGTCTCGCCCACCGGCACCGTCGAGCCCGGCGTGTTCGTGAACTTCTCGGCCATGTAGGTGTTCTGCGACAGGAACTGCTGGATCCGCCGCGCCCGGCTGACGACGATGCGGTCCTCTTCGGAGAGCTCGTCGACACCGAGGATCGCGATGATGTCCTGGAGTTCCTTGTTGCGCTGCAGGATCTGCTTCACCCGGACGGCCGTGTCGTAGTGCAGCTGGCCGACGTACTGCGGGTCCAGGATCGTCGACGTGGACGTCAGCGGGTCGACTGCCGGGTAGAGACCACGTGACGCGATGTCACGCGAGAGCTCGGTGGTGGCGTCGAGGTGCGCGAACGTCGTCGCCGGCGCCGGGTCGGTGTAGTCGTCGGCGGGGACGTAGATCGCCTGCATCGAGGTGATCGAGTGGCCTCGCGTCGAGGTGATGCGCTCCTGCAGCAGGCCCATCTCGTCGGCCAGGTTGGGCTGGTAGCCCACGGCCGATGGCATCCGGCCGAGCAGCGTGGAGACCTCGGAGCCGGCCTGGGTGAAGCGGAAGATGTTGTCGACGAACAGCAGGACGTCGACCTTCGCCACGTCACGGAACCACTCCGCCATGGTGAGAGCGGACAGCGCCACGCGAAGACGCGTGCCCGGCGGCTCGTCCATCTGGCCGAACACGAGGGCGGTGTCTTTGAAGACGCCCGCCTCCTCCATCTCGTGGATGAGGTCGTTGCCCTCACGGGTGCGCTCACCCACCCCGGCGAACACCGAGGTGCCACCGAAGTTGTGCGCGATCCGGTAGATCATCTCCTGGATGAGCACGGTCTTGCCGACGCCGGCACCACCGAACAGGCCGATCTTGCCGCCCTGCACGTAGGGGGTGAGGAGGTCGAGGACCTTGATGCCCGTCTCGAGCATCCGGGTCTGGGACTCGAGCTCGGCGAACGGCGGCGCGGCGCGGTGGATGGGCCAGCGTTCGGTCACCTGCGCGGCGGCGTCCGGGTCGTTGAGGCAGTCGCCGGTCGCGTTCCAGACGCGGCCCTTGGTGACCTCACCGACCGGCACGCTGATGGGCGCACCCGTGTTGGTGACCTCGGCGCCGCGGGCGAGCCCGTCGGTCGGCTTCATCGCGATGGTGCGCACGACGTTGTCGCCGATGTGCAGCGCGATCTCGAGCACGAGAGCGAACGTCGCGCCCTCGCGCTCCAGCGGGACGGTGAGCGCCTGGTAGATCGGCGGGATCGCGCCGGCGGGGAACTCGACGTCGACGACCGGTCCGATGACCCGCACGACCCGACCAGGGGCGTGCTCGGTGGTCTCGGTCCCGTTCTCGGACAGGGTGGCAGTCATAGCTCTCACTCGCCTTCAGCGTTATCGGAGAGCGAGGACGCTCCGCCGACGATCTCGGTGATTTCCTGGGTGATCTGGGCCTGCCGCGCCTGGTTCGCCTCACGCGTGTATCGCTCGACGAGGTCGTTGGCGTTGTCGGTGGCCGATTTCATCGCCCGCTGGCGGGCGGCCAGTTCGGACGCAGCCCCCTGCAGCAGGCAGTTGTAGACGCGGCTGGCGATGTAGCGGGGCAGCAGCGCATCGAGCACCTCCGACGCGGACGGCTCGAATTCATACAGCGGGAACAGGGTGCCCGGCTCCGGCGCCTCGGTTCCCTCGACGACTTCGAGCGGAACCAGCCGGATGACCTCGGGGACCTGCCGGATCATCGACGCGAACCGCGTGTAGACGACGTGGATCTCATCGACACGCTCCGCCTCGTCCTCGTGTTCGAACTGGGCGAGCATCGCGTTCGCGATCTCCTGCGCCTGCGCGTAGCGGGGCGCCTCGGAGAACCCGGTCCACTGCTGCTGTACGTGACGGCGACGGAAGGCGTAGTAGCCGACGGCCTTGCGACCACTCAGGAACGGCACGACCTCCTTGCCCTGCCCGCGCAACAGCTCCGCCAGTCGCTCGCCCTCGCGGATGACGGTCGAGGAGTACGCACCGGCCAGCCCGCGGTCCGAGCTCACGATGAGCACGGCCGCCCGCTTCGGATCAGGACGCTCGGTCGTCAGCGGGTGGTCGACGTTGGACACCGATGCCACCGCCGACACCGCGCGCGTGAGCTCACGCGCATACGGGCTGGCGGCCCTGGCGTTCGCCTGGGCGCGCATCACCCGCGACGCCGCGATCAGTTCCATCGCCCGGGTGATCTTCGCCGTGGCGGTGACGGAACGGATGCGGTTTCGGGTTTCGCGCAGGCTTACTGCCATCTGGTCATCAGCTCCGCTTCTGCTTGACGATCTGCTCCTGGCCGACGTCCTCGGCCTCGAGCTCGTCGACCGTCTCGTTGCCCACCAGCGGCCGGCCCTCGAACGTCTGGAACTCGGTCTTGAACTGGCCGAGCGCGGTCCTGAGGGCATCGCGGGTCTCGTCAGTGAAATCCAGAGTTTCGCGGATCACGTCGAGCGGACCGGCGTCACCGTGCTTGAGGGTGTCGAGGAACTCGCGCTCGAACCGCAGGATGTCCTCGACCGGGACTTCGTCGAGCTCGCCGGTGGTGCCCATCCAGATCGAGATGACCTGGTCCTCGACCGGGAACGGCGCGTACTGCTTCTGCTTGAGCAGTTCCATCAGCCGCTCGCCACGCGCCAGCTGACGACGCGAGGTGGCATCGAGGTCGGAGGCGAACATGGCGAACGCCTGCATGTCCCGGTACTGCGCCAGGTCGACCTTGAGCGACCCGGTGACCTTCTTCATCGCCCTGGTCATCGCCGCGCCACCGACCCGGGAGACCGACACGCCGACGTCGATGGCCGGACGCTGGTTGGCGTTGAACAGGTCGGACTGGAGGAAGATCTGGCCGTCGGTGATCGAGATGACGTTCGTCGGGATGAAGGCCGACACGTCGTTGGCCTTCGTCTCGATGATCGGCAGGCCGGTGATCGACCCTGCACCGAGCTCGTTGGAGAGCTTGGCGCAACGCTCGAGGAGCCGGGAGTGCAGGTAGAAGACGTCACCGGGGTATGCCTCACGGCCCGGCGGGCGACGAAGCAGCAGCGACATCGCGCGGTAGGCCTCGGCCTGCTTGGTGAGGTCGTCGAACACGATCAGGCAGGCCTTGCCCGCGTACATCCAGTGCTGGGCGATGGCAGAGCCGGTGTAGGGCGCGAGGTATTTGAAGCCGGCCGGGTCCGACGCGGGAGACGCGACGATGGTCGTGTACGCGAGCGCGCCGGCCTCTTCGAGCGCTGCGCGGACGGCGGCGATCGTCGAGCCCTTCTGGCCGATGGCGACGTAGACGCAGCGCACCTGGCGCTTGGGGTCGCCGGACTCCCAGTTGGCCTTCTGGTTGATGATCGTGTCGATCGCGATAGCGGTCTTGCCGGTCTTGCGGTCGCCGATGATGAGCTGCCGCTGACCCCGCCCGATCGGCGTGAGCGAATCGATGGCCTTGAGGCCGGTCGACATCGGCTCACGTACCTCCTGGCGGTCCATCACACCGGCCGCCTGGAGTTCCAGGACACGGTTACCGTCGATGCCGTCGATTTCACCGAGGCCGTCGATCGGCTTGGCCAGCGGGTCGACGACCCGACCGAGGAAGCCGTCGCCGACCGGAACCGAGAGGATCTCACCGGTGCGACGGACCTCCTGGCCCTCTTCGATGCCTTCGTAGTCGCCGAGCACCACGACGCCGATCTCGCGGACGTCGAGGCTGAGCGCGAGTCCGCGGGTGCCGTCCTCGAACTGGAGCAGCTCGCTCGCCATCGTCGACGGCAGGCCCTCGACACGCGCGATGCCATCGCCGGCGGAGACGACACGCCCGACCTCGTCGCGGCTCGCCGCGCCGGGTTCGTAGCTGCCGACGAAGCGGTCCAGCGCGGCCCGGATGTCTTCTGGGCGGATCGACACGTCCGTCATGGTTTCCCTACTTCCACTCGGTCTTGCGGGAGATCAACAGTCTTTTCAGGTTCGAGTCAACGGGTGCAGGTGCAGGCGCTACAGATGGAGCGACGTCAGCCGGCGAGCAGCCGGGTGGCTTCGGTGACGCGGGTACGGAGGGTGCCGTCGATGAGGTCGTCGCCGACCGTCACCGACATGCCGCCGACGACCTCGGGCTCGATGACGACGTTCAGGTGGATCTCCCGACCGTACTGCCGACCGAGTGCACTCCGGAGCCGGTCGCGCTGCACGTCGTCGAGTGCGACCGCCGTCCGGACGGTGGCGACGAGGCGACGGCGCAGATCGGCCGCGATGCGGGCGAAGTCGCCGACAGTCTCACTCAGCGTTCCGGCACGCGGCGCGGACACCGCACGCTTGGCCAGGCTGATCGACGCCGGGTCGGCACCAGCGAGCAGGTCCCCGACCAGGCCGACCTTGGCGTCGGACGGCGCGGCCGGATCGGACAACGCGGAAGCCAGCGACGGAGACTCCTCGATGGCGGCCCCGAAGGCGAACAACTGGTCCTCGACGGCGTCGAGCTGTCCACGCCGGTCGGCGTCGGTCACCGCCACGAGCACCGCCGCGGTCTCGAGGGAGTCGGACAGGTCACGGGTGCGCGCCCAACTCAGGCTGACCGCGAGCCCGGTGATCCCGGTCGCCTCCGTACTCATCTTCTCGAGCAACAGCCCGACGGCGAGCGACAGCCGGTCGGCGCCGCTTCGAGCGGGATCGGTGAGTGCACGACGGAGCGCGGGTTGCCCGTCGAGGAGGTCGACGACGGAGAAGAGTTCGTCGCCGACGGTCGCGGCATCGGCGTCACCGACGATCCGGTCGAGCTGCTCACGCAGCTTGACGAGGGATGCCCGCGAGGCGCCCCGCAACGATGCGGCCATCGGCTCAGGCCTCCGACCCGGTGGACCGTGCCGAGCCCGACGTCTGAGCCGTGGGCTGCGCTTCGAGGTCGGCGAGGAACCGGTCGATGACGCGCTGGGAGCGCTCGTCGTCGGTGAGGGACTCCCCCACGATGCGCCCGGCCAGGTCGGACGCGAGCGAGCCGACCTCGGACCGCAGCGAGGCAGCCGCCGCGCTTCGTTCGGCGTCGATGTGGCCCTCGGCCGCGGACACGATCCGGGCGGCCTCCTGCTGGGCCTGCTCGCGAGCCTCGGCGACGATGGACACCGCCTGCTCGCGGGCGTGCTCACGGATGCGGTTCGCCTCGCCACGTGCGTCGGCGAGCTGCGCCCGGTACTGCTCGAGTGCGGCGTTGGCCTCCGCCTGGGCGACCTCGGCCTGCTGGATGCCACCCTCGATGGCCGCGGTCCGCTCGGCGAACGTCTTCTCGAACACCGGCACCACGTATTTCGCCACCAGGAGAACGAGGATGCCGAAGAACACGAGCGCGACGATGAACTCGGCCGGCGCCGGAAGGATCGGGTTCGGATCCCCTTTGGCTGCAAGCAACAAGGTCATGGCTGACTCCGATCGGTGATGCGTTGGCGGTGGCTGTCGGGGAGGTCTTAGAGGACGAGCGCGAAGACCAGACCGAGGATCGCGAGCGCCTCGGTCAGGGCGAAGCCGATGAACGCCATCGGCTGGAGCATGCCGCGAGCTTCGGGCTGACGGGCCACGCCGTTGAGGAGGGCAGCCCAGATCAGGCCGATGCCGATACCCGGGCCGATGGCCGAAAGGCCGTAGCCGATCATGTTGAGGGTGCCTGCGACGTTGACGGTTCCGGTCATGCTGGGTGGTTCCCTTCGTGACGGTGGTGCTGACGGGTTGCCGGGAATCGAGGGGTCAGTGCTCGTCGGCGAGGGAGCCGGCGATGTACAGCGAGGTGAGCACGGTGAAGATGTAGGCCTGCAGCACCTGGATCAGGAGTTCGAGGAAGTTCAGCGCGATCACGAAGATCCAGGCGACCGGACCGACGATCTTGACCGCACCCGACTGGTGGATCAGGTAGTCCCCACCGAGGACGAACACCAGCATCAGCAGGTGACCGGCGAACATGTTGGCGAACAGACGTAGCGAGAGCGTGATCGGCCGGACGAGCACCGTCGACATGAATTCCAGCGGCGCCAGCAGCGGGTAGATGTAGGGCGGCACGCCGGGCGGGAACATCATGTTCTTGAAGTAGCCGATGAACCCGTGCCGGGAGATTCCGATCCAGAGGAAGAGAATCCAGGCGACGACGGCCAGCGCCATCGGGAATCCCACTCGCGACATCGTCGGGAACAACGTCAGCGGGAACAGCCCGAACAGGTTGTTGACGAGGATGAAGAAGAACAGCGCCACCAGGTAAGGAAGGTACTTGCGGTACTCCTCGCCGATGGAGTCCCGGGCGATGGTGTTGCGGACGAAGCCATACGCGCCCTCGGCGACGAACTGCAGCTTCCCGGGGACCAGTGCGCGCTTTCGCATGGCATAGGTGAAGAAGCCGACGATGAGGACGATCGAGATCAGCGCGAGGAGAACCGGCTTCGTCGCCCAGCTCACGCCGGCGATGAACGGGGGCAGCTCGAAGTCCTTCGAGCCGGGCGGTGTGTAACCCGTCTCGGCCAGCAGCCACTCGGTCATCGCGACTCCTCGATTCGGGGCATCGTGTCTCGGGCGGACATCTTCGGGTCAGTGCCGGTCATCAGGTGGTTCAGGGTGATCGGGTGATTCGGTGTCGCCAGGTGATGCGGGCTCACGCTCTGCCCCACCGCAGATAGACGAGCCACAAGGCCAGTCCCATCCCGACGATGACGCCGACCGGAACGAGCCAGGCGAAGTGCAGCCATCGCTCGAGAAGCCATCCGAGTCCGCCGTAGAGCAAGGGACCGGAGATCAGATAACTCGTGACGGACCATGGATCGCCCGAGGATGGTGCCGGGGGCTTGTCCTCTGGCGTGCCGATCATCGCGATCGGGACGGTAGCAGGTAAGGGCGGGAGTGGTCACCTTCGTCCGCACGCTCATCGGACACCTGCGACCGACTCGTCCCACACCGGCCGCCGGGAGTGCATGAACGCCAGTGCCTCTGCGATCATCGTGGCGACCGCAGTGGCCACGGCGGTCAATGCGAACGCCATCGAGGACACGTGGGTGAAGACTCCGTGGTCCTTGAGGATGCTCAGCGCCACCGCGAACAGGACCAGCTTGACCAGGAACGATCCCATCGCGGCCGCCATCATCACGTTCGGGTCCCTGGTGAGCGTCAGCCAGCCGACGAGCAGGGTGATGGACACGTAGACGACGGCCACTCCGAGGCCGAGAGCGGCCCCGAGCATTCCGCGACCACCGGCGACGATGCCGCTGATGATCAGTGCGAGCACGCCCGTGACACCGGCGGCGAGCGACGCAGCTCGAGCCAGCGGTACAACGGGGTGCGACATCATGATCGGCGGCCTTCTGTTGGTCGTCATCTGGTGCTTGTGAAAATTAGCACAAAGTCTGGATCGCGGGAAATCGCTCAGCCTGGCAGGACAAAACGGGTGGTCGGGTGGGTCGCTGATCCGGCGATCAGTCGTGCGTGCAGTGCTGCTACCCGTACGCGCCCTCGGACAACCCGGCGTCAACCGACCCTGGTCAGGCTGTCACGTTCATCGCGGATCCGGCGCCGGCGACGCAACCGGGTCGGCGTGACGAGGGTGCCGATGACCAGTCCGACGACCGCGAGGATGACCGAACTGATCATCACGACGCCGCCGCGCAGGACCACCAGGACCAGGCCGAACCCGATCACCGCTGCCCACGCCCACAGGATCAGCACCGACCCGCGGTGCGAATGGCCCATGTCGAGCATCCGGTGATGCAGGTGTTTGCTGTCGGCCTCGAGCGGCGACCGCCCGGCCCGGGTTCGCCGGATGACGGCGAGCACGAGATCGATCGCCGGCAACGCCAGGACGGCGAACGTGAGGATGAGCGGCAGCAGCACCGGGATCCACGTCGCGTTGCCACCGCTCACCGCGGCCGTCGCGGGGTCCAGGAAACCGGTCAGATTGACCGCCGCCCCGCCCAGCAGGGTGCCGAGCGGGAGCGCGCCGGAATCGCCCATGAACAGTTTGCACGGATGGAAGTTGTAGGGCAGGAAGCCCAGGCAGGATCCCGCCACCGCCACGGCGATCAGGCTGGGCGGGGCAGCCCGGTTGAGCCCGTTGTCGAACGCCAGCAGGTAGGCGTAGGAGAAGAAGGCGAGCGCTCCGATGACACAGACGCCGGACGCCAGCCCGTCCAGTCCATCGACGAAGTTCACGGCGTTGGCGGTCGCGATGATGACGATCGCAGACAGGACGGCGCCCAGCACCGGTGGCATCGAGAAGATCCCGCCCGGGGTGGGGAGCCAGTAGAACTGGACGCCCATCACCACGATCAAACCGGCGGCGACGACTTCACCGGCCAGCTTCGTCACCGGGTCGAGTTCGTGGAAGTCGTCGACGGCGCCGACCAGGAACATCACGCCCGCACCTGCCAGCAGGGCCGTCGCGTCGTGGCTGACCTCGGGGATCCGGCTCAGGAACGGGAGGTGCTGGGCGACGAGGACGGCCGCGCCGATGCCGAGCATGATCGCCAGGCCGCCGAGACGCGGCATCGGGCTGACGTGCACGTCGCGTTCGCGCAGCGGCGTGATGGCGCCGAACCGGAGAGCGATCCGGCGGGTGAATCCCGTGCATAGATAGGTGACCGCGGCAGCGACGGCCAGGACCAGCAGGTACTCACGCACCGGCGTGCTTCACGACTCGGGGTGGTATTCCAGCTTGGTGCCTTCCAGCGGCTGGTCGGGATCGACCGGGCCGTCGGCGTCAGTCCCCCTGGTGGTGCGAGTGCCGGCAGTCGCACTGACTGCGGTCGTCGTACTCTCATTCGCCTCGGGCGCGTGCGTCTGCTCGTGCTCGTGCGTCGGTTCGTGCTCGTGCGTCGGTTCGTGCTCGTGCGTCGCGTGTGCCTCGTCGTCGACGGCTGGGGCCTCGTCGTCGTCCACGGGCACCATCTCCTTGTCCAGCTGGAGCTCCGCGAAGTCGGCGTCGAGCTTGGCGAGAAGGTCGGGGTTGATGTCGTCCTCCTCGCCGTCGATGTCGATCTCGACTGCGCCGACGACGTCGCGGAGCTGCTCGATGGTGATCACGCCGCGACGAAGAAGCTGGGGCACGACCCGGGTGAGGTCGACGATGGTGGACGGCAGCGAACCGGGAGTCTCGCCGCCGTCGAGGTACACCGACACCCGGTCACCGAGTTCGGCCTCGGCGGCGTCGACCGTCGTCGGCGCCGGACGGCCGTGCCGGTTCGCGCTGCTGACGGCGAGTGGACCGGTCCGGCGAAGCAACTGCAGGACGTGGTCGTTGTCGGGCATCCGCAGCATCACGGTGCCCTTGTTGTCGCCCAGGTCCCAGTTCAGGCTCGGCTGCTGCTTGAACACGAGCGACAGACCACCGGGCCAGAACGCGTCGGTGAGCTTGAGTGCGGTCTCGTCGACGTCGTCGGCCAGCCCCTCCATGGCGTAGGCGCTGCCGATCAGAACCGGCGTCGGGACGTCGCGATCGCGGTCCTTCGCCCGGAGCAATCGGGCCACCGCACGCTGGTCGAACGCCTCGGCGGCCACCCCGTAGACGGTGTCGGTGGGGATGACGATCAGCTCGCCGGCACGCATCGCCGCCATTGCTGCGGTGATGCCCTTATCGGCCTCGTCGGGGTCCAGGAGGTTGTAGCGCTCGCTCACGCCCGACATCCTCGCACCTGCGCGCACTATCGTTGCTCAGGTGCAGGACAGGCTGGCCCGAGTGTGGCGTCCGAAACCGGAGAAGCCCCCGGTGCGGCCGGTCGACTCGTTACGTGCATCGGACGAGGACCGTTTCGCGGTCAGCGAGCGGCTGCGCGACGCGACCGCCTCCGGGCGCATCACCCTGGCGGAGCTGGACGACCGGCTCGATCGCGCATGGGCTGCCAAGACCCGCGGTGATCTGACCCCGCTGACGGCCGACCTGCCGTCAGAGTCGATCCCCGACCCCGGCCCACCGCTGCTGGTGCGACGCCGGTTCTCGGCGCTGCGACGCGAGGGGTACTGGGAGCCGCCGTCCCAGATCGACGTGCGCGCCAGCATGGCCAGCATCCGTCTCGACCTCACGCAGGCGAAGGTCAGCCGGTCCGTCATCGCCATCGACGTGCACGGCTGGTGCTCCGACGTCCATGTCATCGTCCCGGACGGGGCGCGGGTCGACCTGAGCGGGCTGACGACGCCGCTGGGCAGGTGTGAGGCCCGTGGCTCCGAGTCGACCGACGACGGCCTCCTGGTCCGCATCACCGGCCGGATGACGCTGGGCAGCGTCAAAGCCCGGCCTCTCACCGCTACCGAGGCGTTCTTCCGGCGCACGTTCGGCCGTTAGCCGGCGCGCTCGTAGCCCCGTCACCCCGGCGTGTAACCCCGGGACTGTCGTTGCATGGCCGTCCTCGGGGATACGACGACAGCCGGGGTTACGTCGGCGATCAGACGCGTCTGGCGGTGACGTACCTCGCGCGGCCGGTGAGGTCGGGATGGTCGCGAACCTGATCGAAGGAACCCTCCCGGGCGAAGACCTGAGGCGCGCTCTCGGCCTGCACCTCGGCGTGTTCACTGGCGACGAGACCGCCGGGGTGAAGCAGCTGCGCGGCCACCCGGGCGACGACCGCGGTCGCGGCGAGGCCGTCCGCGTCCGACCACAGCGCGAGCGCCGGGTCGTGGTCGCGCACCTCGGGCGGCACCGACTCCCACGCCTCCATCGGGATGTACGGCGGGTTCGCGACGACGACGTCGCAGGCGCCGAGCAGGTGCGGCCAGACCGAACCGGCATCAGCCATGTCGCCCAGGGCGAGGACTGCGCCGCTACCCGCCAGATTGCGAGTCGCCCAGCGGTACGCGCCCTCGTCGAGTTCGATCGCATGGACCTGCGCATCGGGAACCTCGTCGAGGATCGCCATCGAGATCGCGCCCGACCCGGCGCAGAGTTCGACCACGATCGGTTTCCGGACGCGCGCGATCTCGGCGAGCTGGTCGACGACCCAGCCGGTCATCGCCTCGGTCTCGGGGCGCGGGACGAACACGCCTGGGCCGACGGCGACCTCGACATGGCGGAACGGCGCGCTGCCGGTCAGGTGCTGGAGGGGTTCCCGAGCGGCGCGGCGGTGGACGAGCGCCTCGAAGTCGGCCTCGATCGCGGCCGGGACGGTCTCGTGGGCGATCAGCTGGCTCCGCTTGATGCGCCAGGCGTGGGCCAGCAGCAGTTCGGCGTCCACCCTGGGCGAGGCGACCTCGGCCAGGGTCAGGGTGCTGATGGCCGCGTCCAGGACCTGGCGGCGACGGTGTGCGCCGTCATCGGTCGTCGGGGCCTGGTTCACGTGGTCAGACGCCGGCTTCGATTCCGGCGAGCAACGCGGCCTGGTCGGCTTCGGTGAGGGCGGCGACCAAGGCGTCCAGCTCACCGTCGAGGACGCCGGACAGGTTGTGCGTGGTGAACCCGATCCGGTGGTCGGTGACGCGACTCTGCGGGTAGTTGTAGGTGCGGATGCGTTCGGACCGGTCGACCGTGCGGATCTGGCTCGCACGCTGCATCTGCGCCGCGCTGGCCGCTTCCTCCTCGGCGCGGGCCAGCATGCGCGCCCGCAGGATGCGCATGGCCGATTCCTTGTTCTGGAGTTGGGACTTCTCGTTCTGGCAGGACACGACGATGCCGGTCGGAACGTGGGTGATGCGGACCGCGGAGTCAGTCGTGTTGACGCTCTGACCGCCGGGTCCGGAGCTGCGGAACACGTCGATCCGGAGGTCCTTGTCGTTGATCTCGACGTCGACGTCCTCGACCTCGGGGATCACCAGGACACCGGCCGCGGAGGTGTGGATGCGGCCCTGCGACTCCGTCACCGGGACCCGCTGGACACGGTGGACGCCGCCTTCGTAGCGCAGCTTGAGGTAAGGGGTGTTGTCGGGGTCCGAGCCGGATCCCTTGACCGCGAGGGTGACGCTCTTCACGCCGCCGAGGTCGGAATCGGCGCTGTCCAGGATCTCCGTCCGCCAACCCAACCGCTCGGCGTAACGCAAGTACATGCGAAGCAGGTCACCGGCGAACAGCGCCGACTCGGCCCCTCCCTCACCGGCTTTGACTTCGACCAGCACATCGGCGTCGGCGTGCTCGTCGCGAGGCACCAGCTGGAGTCGCAGGCTGCGCTCGGCGTCCGCGAGGTGCTCGCTCAATTCCGACGCCTCGGCTGCGAAGGCCGGGTCCTCGGCGGCGAGTTCACGGGCCGCCTCGAGATCGTCGGTGGTCGACTTCCAGTCGTGATAGGCAGCGACGACCCGACCGAGCGCTGCGTAACGACGTCCGACGGTCCGGGCGCGGGCCGGGTCGGAGTGGATGGCGGGGTCGGAGAGCTCGCGTTCGAGTTCGGCATGCTCGTCGAGCAGCGCGTGTACGGCTTCGAACACGGTGCCGTGCTCCTCTGGACTCGGTGTGGCTCGGCGCCGCTTCGGGAAGCGAGCTGGGAAAGCAAACGGCGCCGGCGCCCGATCAGATGATCGGGACGCCGGCGCCGGAGAGTCGCTACTTGCTGGCGGCTGCGGTCTTCGCGTATCGCTTCTCGAAGCGGGCGACGCGTCCACCGGTGTCCAGCAGCTTCTGCTTGCCCGTGTAGAACGGGTGGCAGTTGGAGCAGACTTCGGCCTTGATCGCGCCGTTCTTCGAGGTGCTGTGGGTCTCGAACGTTGCGCCGCAGGTGCAGGTGACGGTCGTGAGAACGTAGTCGGGATGAATGTCTTTCTTCACGGAATTCTCCTCGAGGCTCTAGGTCGCCGGGTCGTCGCGCTCTGAAGACGGACGTGAACCGGAACCAACGGGTGATTCTGCCATTTGACGGCGGTAGAACGCCAATTCCGGGCAATCTGTTCCCGCCGGACCGCGTACCGAGCTCTCAGCCGGCGAGCCCGAGAGCACAGACAGCCCCATGCACAGACAGACAGCCCCGCGCACAGGGCTGCCGGGGCCGTCTGACGCGGCTGTCTGACGTCCAGCCGGCGTTTCACCCCATGACCCGGCGTTTCACCCCCACAGGGGGCGAAACGTCCACCGGAAGGGTGAAACGCCCGTCGCGCTTCGAGCTCCGGCCGGGAGTTGGGACGAGGCCCGGACCGAGCGAACCGGACCGGACCTCGTCGTCAGCTGGTGGCTGACCTACTCGTCGTCGTGCCCGGGCATCATCGGAGTCGTCTTCTGAACCTGCAGGAGGAACTCGTTGTTGGTGCCGGACTTGCGCAGCCGGTCGAGCAGCAGCTCGAGTGCCTGCTGGCCGTCGAGGCCCGACAGGACCCGGCGAAGCTTCCAGACGACCGACAGCTCCTCCTTGCTCCGCAGCTGCTCTTCACGCCGCGTGCTCGAGGCGTCGACGTCGATTGCCGGGAAGATCCGCTTCTCGGCGAACCGGCGCTCGAGCCGGAGCTCCATGTTGCCGGTGCCCTTGAACTCCTCGAAGATCACCTCGTCCATCCGGGAACCCGTGTCGATCAGAGCGGTGGCGAGGATGGTGAGCGAACCGCCGTGCTCGATGTTGCGGGCGGCACCGAAGAACCGTTTCGGCGGGTATAGCGCAGCGGAGTCGACACCACCGGACATGATCCGGCCGCTGGCCGGCGCGGACAGGTTGTACGCGCGGCCGAGCCGGGTCATCGAGTCGAGCAGGATGACGACGTCGTGGCCGAGTTCGACCAGCCGCTTGGCTCGCTCGATCGCCAGCTCCGCGACCACCGTGTGGTCCTCGGCGGGTCGGTCGAAGGTGGAGGCGATGACCTCGCCCTTGACCGCGCGCTGCATGTCGGTGACCTCTTCGGGCCGTTCGTCGACGAGCACGACCATCAGGTGCACTTCAGGGTTGTTCGTGGTGATCGCGTTCGCGATCTGCTGCAGGATGATCGTCTTTCCGGCCTTGGACGGGGAGACGATCAGCCCACGCTGGCCCTTGCCGACCGGCGCGACGATGTCGATGATCCGGCCGATGAGCTTGTTCGGCTCGGTCTCCAGGCGCAGGCGTTCCTGCGGGTAGAGCGGCGTCAGCTTGCCGAACTCCGGGCGCTGACGGCCCTTCTCGGGGTCGTCGCCGTTGAGGGTCTCGATGCTGACCAGCGGGTTGAACTTCTCCTGGCGCGAACGCTGGTTCCCGCCGCCGCCCTGCTGCTCGCCACCGTCCGGCGTCTGCTTGATCTGGCCGGTGACCGCGTCACCCTTGCGCAGGCCGTACTTGCGGACCATCTGGAGCGACACGTACACGTCGTTCGGTCCGGGCAGGTAGCCCGACGTCCGGACGAACGCGTAGCTGTCCATGATGTCCATGATTCCGGCCACCGGTACGAGCACGTCGTCGTCGGACACCGTGGTGTCCGGGGTGTCGAACCGGTCGCGGGAGTTGGTCCGCTGCTGCTGCTGCGGTGCGCCGGCGCTGCTCGACCCGAACCGCTCGCGACCGCGGTCGCGGTTGCGACGACGACGACCGCGACGGGCGCCGCCCTGCTCTTCGTCTTCGTACCGGTCGTTGCCGTTGTTGTTCGAGTTGGTGTTCGCGTTGCTCGTCCCGCGGTCGTTGTTCGAGCTGTTCGAGCGGTCGCTGTTGTTGTTCGAGCGGTCGCTGTTGTTGTTCGAGCGGTCGCTGTTGTTGTTCGAGCGGTCGCTGTTGTTGTTCGAGCGGTCATTGTTGTTCGACCGGTCGTTGCCGTTGCGGTCGTTGCCGTTCCGGTCGTTGCGATTGCGGCCGTTGTTACGGCTCTGCGCATCGGCGACCCGTTGGTCGGCGGAAGCCTCCGTCGCGGCAGCGGGCGGGGCGGCGACCGATGGCGCGGACGCCTCGACGGTCGGAGCGCTCGCTTCGGGCGCGGGCGTCGACGCGTCGACGACGGGAGCCGGGCTCGTGCCGGTGCTCGTGCCGGACGCGTCAGCCGGCGCGGAGCGGCGGTTGCGCCGGCGGGGAGCCGACGCACCGGCGTCGCCGGCGTCGGGGGAAGCCTCCGGCGCGGCGGTCTCGGCCGCGCGGGCTTCGCTCGCGAGGACCGCCTTCGGCACGGTGTTCCGGGTCCGGGTGGGTGGAGCCGCGCCGTCACCGGCCGCAGCTCCCGCGCCCGAGCCGCTGCGGGCGGCGCCGATGGCGTCGACGAGCTGGCTCTTGCGCATCTTGCCGGTGCCACTGATGCCGAGGCCGCTGGCGACCTTCTGCAACTCGGGCAGCAGCATCGCCGACAGCCCCGTGCCACGGCGCTTGGCGCCGGGCTGGTCAGTTGACGTGGTGACGCTCGTGGGCGCCACGGTGGTTTCTGTCACGTGAGTCCTTCGCACGCGTGCCGACTGCGCTTGTGCGCGTCGACGTTCATACAGCCGGCCGGTTGGCCGGCCATCGACCGCAGGTGTTCGTTCGAGAGCGGCCGTGGCCCCTGGCACCTGTCACCGGTTCGAAATGACCGGAGGCCGGCGTCGGCGTTCGCCGTTACGGCTGAGCAACGGTTTCACGGCGCGGGCGGGCACGTAGCCCGGGCCCATCCAGAGGAGAGAGACGCATCTGTGGCCTTGCCGGCTCGTGATGGCGAGAACTCCACCCGAAACACGAACCGAACCTGCAAGCGGCACAAGATCGATGCGTCCACGACTCTAACACCATCGACCACGAGCACCATTCCGACGACGCACATCCGGGACACCAGCACGTGTCGGCTCAAGCCTGTCGCACGCGAAGTCCCGCGCGGTCGACGTCGAGCGCGAGCACCTTCGCCCGTCCGCCGACGACCGTCAGGCAGAGCTCGAGTTCCGCATCCGTACGAAGGAGTGCCAGCAGGCTCGGGCCGGCCCCGCTCACCACCGCGGGGACGCCGGCCGCACGCAGCTCACCGAGCATCGCCGACGCGACCGGCATCGCCGCCGCCCGGAACGGCTGGTGCAGACCGTCCTCGGTCGCCGCGAGTAGATGCTCCGGCGGGGCCTGACCGGTCAGCACCGCCACCAGGAGTGCGGCTCTCGCAACGTTCTCGGCGGCCACCGCATGGGCCACGGTGGCCGGGAGGAGCGCTCGCGCCGCGTGGGTCGCGAACTGCTCGGGCGGGAGGATGACGACCGGTCGAAAGCCGGTCGGCTCGAGCACGACAGCGTGTGCCACCCCGCGCGGGTCGGTCCAGGCCACGGTCAATCCGCCGAGCACACACGGCGCGACGTTGTCGGGATGACCTTCGAACTCGGCGGCCATCTGCAGAACGCGGTCCCGATCAAGCTCGGCCGACGGATCCGCGAGCGCGAGCGCGGCGGCCACACCGGCGACGATCGCGGCCGCCGAGGAGCCGAGACCGCGGCCGTGCGGGATCGCGTTGACCGTCGTGATCCTCAAGCAGGATTGCGGAAACCCGATGCGCGCGAACACTCGATGGACGGTCCGGGCGATGAGGTGGGTGTGATCGCGGGGAACGTCACCGGCACCTTCACCGCTGACGTCGACCCATGTCGTCGGGCCGACGTCAGTGTCCGGCGCGACGGTACCGACGAGGACGTCGTCGCGTAGGTCGAGGGCGAGCCCGAGCGTGTCGTACCCGGGCCCGAGGTTGGCCGACGTCGCCGGTACCGATACCCGAACCTGCCGTGGCTCGCCGGGTGAGCGGCGGGTCATGCCGCGTGCGGCCCGATCCCCAGCGCGACGGCGGCTGCTTCCGTCGAGGCGGCGATGACCTCTGGGTCGACCGCGGCCATCCCCGACAGTGCGGTCTCGACGTCTTTGAGGCCGTGCCCGGTGAGGGTGACCGTGATGGTCTGGCCGGCATCGACGAGGCCGGCGGCGTGGGATTTCAACAGGCCGGCGACAGATGCCGCGGAGCCCGGTTCGACGAAGACGCCCTCACGTCGGGCGAGATTGCGCTGTGCCGCGAGGATCTCGGCGTCGGTGACCGCGGTGATGCTGCCGCCGGAGTCGTCACGGGCGGCGATGGCGAGGTCCCAGGATGCGGGCGAGCCGATCCGGATGGCGGTGGCGACGGTCTCCGGATTCGCGATCGGAGCACCGGAGACGAACGGAGCGGCACCGGCGGCCTGGAAGCCCCACATCCGCGGTGTCGACGCTGAGATGCCGTCGGCTGCGTATTCGGTGAAACCGGCCCAGTAGGCGGAGATGTTGCCGGCGTTGCCCACCGGGATGCAGTGGATGTCGGGGGCGGAGCCGAGCGCGTCCACGATCTCGAAGGCCGCTGACTTCTGGCCCTGGATGCGCACGCGGTTGATCGAGTTCACGATGCCGACGTCGTAGGTCTCGGCAAGTTCACGGGTGAGGCGCAGGCAGTCGTCGAAGTTGCCGCGCACCGCGATCAGCCGGGCCCCGTGGACGACGGCCTGGGCGAGCTTGCCGAGTGCGATCTTCCCGGCCGGGACGAGGACGCCACAGGTCAGGCCGGCACGGGCCGCGTAAGCGGCGGCCGAGGCACTGGTGTTTCCGGTCGAGGCACAGACGACCGCCTCGGGCTTCGTCGCGGCCACGATCGACATCGCAACGGTCATGCCACGGTCCTTGAACGACCCGGTGGGGTTGTCGCCCTCGATCTTGAGCCACACCCGGCAGCCGGTGAGCTGGGACAGCCACGCAGACTCGACCAGTGGCGTGCCGCCCTCGCCGAGAGTGACAACCGGCGTGTCGGCGGTCACCGGCATTCGATCGCGGTACTCCTCGATCACGCCGCGCCACAGATGTGCCATACGGCCATCCTTCCAGAACTCACGGCAGTACGGCTGCCGCCCGTCAGGTGTGCGCCTCGACGCGCATCACCGACGTGACGTCCGCAACGACGTCGAGGGTCGACAGTCCCGTCACGGTCGCTGCGAGCGCCGCGTCGGAGGCGGTGTGGGTGACGATGACGAGTTGGGCACCGGCGTCGGAGTCGGATTGCCGGACGGTCTGGATGCTGACCCCGTGTTCGGCGAACAGCATGGCCACGCTCGCGAGCACGCCTGGTCGATCCTCGACGTCGAGGGAGATGTGGTAGCGCGTGGGCACCGAGCCCATCGACAGGATCTTCGCCTGTACATAGGTGGATTCCCGGGCGCCGCGGGCTCCCGACAGCCGGTTGCGGGCGACGGTCACGAGGTCACCTAGAACGGCCGACGCGGTCGGCCCACCGCCGGCGCCGGGCCCGTAGAACATCAACTGACCGGCCGCCTCGGACTCGACGAAGACCGCGTTGTAGGCCTCGTGGACGCTCGCGAGCGGATGGTCGCGCGGGATCATCGCCGGATGTACGCGCGCTGACACTCCGGGGCCGTCCGGGCTGTCGAGCCACTCGCAGATCGCCAGCAGCTTCACCACACAGTTCATCGCCGCGGCGCTCGCGACGTCGCCCGCGCTGACGTCGGTGATGCCTTCCCGGTGGACGTCGGCGCCCGTCACGCGGGTATGGAAGGCGAGCGACGCGATGATGGCCGCCTTGGCGGCGGCGTCGAAACCCTCGACGTCCGCGGTGGGGTCGGCCTCGGCGTATCCGAGCGCCTGGGCCTCCTCGAGTGCCTCGGCGTAGGACATGCCGACGGTGTCCATCCGGTCGAGGACGAAGTTCGTTGTCCCGTTGACGATTCCGAGTACCCGACGCACGTGGTCACCCGCTAGCGACTCACGCAACGGCCGGATCAGCGGGATCGCGCCGGCCACCGCAGCCTCGAAGTAGAGGTCGACACCGTGCTTCTCCGCGGCCGCGAACAGCGTCTCGGAATCCTCAGCCAGCAGGGCCTTGTTCGCCGTCACCACACTCTTGCCGTGTTCGAGCGCGGTGAGAATGAGCGAGCGGGCGGGTTCGATACCGCCGATGACCTCGATGACGAGGTCGACGTCGTCGCGGCTGACGAGTGCGTGCGCATCGGTGGTGATCAGGTGAGCAGGGACCTCGACCGAGCGGGTTCGGCTGGGCCGCCGGACGGCGACGCCGGCCAGTTCGAGGCGCGCGCCGGCCCTGGCCGCCAGGTCGTCTGCGGACGCGGTGAGGATGCTGACGACCGCGGATCCGACGACGCCGCAGCCGAGCTGTGCGATCCGAAGTGTGGGCTGGGTTCCTCCCACCGGCCGTCCTCCTCGGGTCTGCAGTTCTGTGCGGGCGACCGTGCGCACGGCCGGTTCGCCAGTGTCGGGCACCTTCGATGGCGAACGTCCGCAGGATCCACGGTACGAGACGCGCGGCACGCCAGCTATTCCGGCCTGGGGTCATCCGAACCGCAGGATCGGGAGCTAGTACCCGTCGGTGGTCGTCGGCGACCGGCCAGGGTGCATCCGTCTCCGTCCAGGAGCCGCCCGTGACGATCCCGCCAGCGTTCCCGCCGACCGGTAGGCGAAACTGCGGTGGTCACCAGCCGACCTACCAGCCGACATCGAGCGCCAGCAGGTCGTCCAGCGTTTCCCGACGGAGGATCACCTTGGCCTCCCCGTTCTGCACGGCGACCACGGCGGGGCGCGCCGCGTGGTTGTAGTTGCTCGCCAGCGCACGGCAGTAGGCGCCGGTGCCCGGCACCGCGATGAGGTCACCTGGAGCCACATCCGACGGCAGGAACTCGTGCGTCACCAGGATGTCGCCGGACTCGCAGTGCTTCCCGACCACCCTGGACAGCTCCGGCGTCGCCGTCGAGGCACGGGACGCGAGCGTCGCCGAGTATTCGGCGCTGTACAACGCGGTCCGGACGTTGTCGCTCATCCCGCCGTCGACGGCCACGTAGAGCCGGTGCGCACCGCCGTCGAGGGAGACGCGCTTCACGGTGCCCACCTCGTACAGGCTGAACGTCGACGGCCCGACGATCGCGCGGCCCGGCTCGATGGAGAGTCGCGGACGCTCGATCCCGAGTGCAAGGCACTCCGCATCGACTATCGAGTCCAGGCTCGCCGCGAGCTCGGCCGGCGTCGACGGTGTGTCCTGTGCGTTGTAGGCGATGCCGAAGCCGCCGCCCAGGTCGAGTTCGGAAAGGTCGCGGCCGAGTGCGAGGCAGCTTTCCGCGTGCAGGCGCAACACCCGTCGTGCCGCCACCTCGAAACCGGACGTGTCGAAGATCTGGCTGCCTATGTGGGAATGCAGGCCGATCAACTCGACCCCCGGCATCGACTCGAGCAGCGCGATCGCGCGACCGGCGTCTCCGTCGACGATCGACAGGCCGAACTTCTGGTCCTCGTGTGCCGTCGCGATGTACTCGTGCGTGTGCGCCTCTACCCCGGCGATGCAGCGCACCATCACCCGCAGGCGATCAGGCCCGGTGAGTCCGTCGGTGAGCACCCGCAGCCGTTCGATCTCGTCGAAAGAGTCGATGACGACACGGCCCACACCGATCCGGATCGCCTCGGTCAGCTCCTCGACCGTCTTGTTGTTACCGTGCAGGCCGATCCGCCCCGGATCGACACCCGCACGCAGTGCCACCGCGAGCTCTCCCCCGGAGCAAACGTCCACCGCGAGCCCCTCGGCGGCGACCCAGCTGACGACCGCGGTAGCACAGAACGCCTTGCTGGCATAGAAGACGTCGAATCGCGCGAAGGCGTCGGCGAAGGCCCTGGCCCGCTCACGCAGGTCGTCGACGTCGAGCACGTACAAAGGTGTGCCGAACTCACGGGCGAGCCCGATCACGTCACGCCCACCCACCTCGAGTACACCGTCGACAGACTTGCCGACGGTGCTCGACCAGAGGCTGGGGAGGAGCGCGTTGACGTCGTCGGGCGCTGCCGGCCAGTCGCCCCGGCTGCCGGCCGTCGCGTGCAGAGCGCCGGCCTCGTGCGTCCGGTTCATCGACGAGAACGGCCGGTCGGCGCAATCGTGTCGAGCTCGGCGAGGTCCTCGTCGGTCGGCTGCCACGACAGCGCAGCCGCATTCGCCTGTACCTGCTCGGGTTTCGTCGCTCCGGCGATCACCGAGCCGACCGCGGGCTGTGCCGCCAGCCCGCTGATCGCGACGTCGAGAACACCGACACCTCGCGCCTTCGCGAAGTCGTCGAGCCGGTCGAGGAGACTCATCCGCTCGTCGGTGAAGTACTCGGGCCGATCGGCGAGCCGGGTTCCCGCCGGTGCGTCCGTGCCACGTGCGTACTTCCCCGTCAGCAACCCGTTGGCGAGCGGGAAGTACGGCAGGATGCCGACCCCGAACCGCTCGCATGCGCCGGACAGTTCGGCCTCGACACCGCGCTCGGCCAGGCTGTAGTGGTTCTGCGCGGAGATGAAGCGGGTGGTCGCGTTGCTGCTCGCGGTCCAGTCGGCGTCGGCGACCTGCCAGCCGGTGAAGTTCGAGGAGCCGACGTAGCGGACCAGGCCCTCGCGGACGAGATCGTCCAACGCGGACAGGGTTTCCTCGATCGGCGTCAACGCGTCGGGCTGGTGGATCTGGTACAGGTCGATGTAGTCGGTGCGCAGTCGGGTGAGCGAGTGGACGACTGCCTTGCGGATGTAGCGGCGGGACCCGCGTGCGCCCCAGTCGGTGCCGTTGGCGCCATGGAGGTCGCCGCCGAACTTCGTCGCCAGCACCACCTGGTCGCGCCGGCCCTCGAGCACCTCGCCGAGCAGGAGTTCGGAATCGCCGTAGACGTCGGCCGTGTCGATCAGTGTGATGCCGGCATCGAGAGCGGCGTCGACGACGGCACGCGTCGCGTCCACCCCGATACGGCGCCCGAAGTTGTTCGCACCCAGACCGACCACCGAGACAACCAGCCCCGAATCGCCCAGACGCCGGTATTCCATGTCGCTCATGTTCGTCTCCCTGATAGCCGCGGGGCATTCGCCGAGAACCATTGTTCCGCTCCCCCGGCGACGGGTGACGGGAGGGCCACCATGCGAACCGGGGCCAGGCGAGCGAGCTCTGGGAGTCGAGTCACATGAGAGTGACTTGGTGGCACATTGCAAGTCGCCGCGCCGATGAATGTGAATCTCTGAGGAAATTGTGACGCCTGAGGCTTCACAAACTACCCAATCCGTCCGTAGCGTGAGAGGTAACCGGTTTCACCGGTTTCGACGACGGCCTCGCTCAACCCCGCCCGGCCGGCGGCGATCCTCGACAATCCCATGGGCGGGGCCGGGGGACCCACGCCACATCGGTCCCGACAGCGACCAGGGGTTAAGTCGACGGCGCACACCATGCGTCGACGCCGGGCATCCGCGCGCGCCCGAACCCGACAGCTAACCCCGGCAGCGCAGCGTCGGAGGACCCATGCGCACTTTCCTGGCCGGACGCCGTCGACAGCTCCTCGCCGGCGGCCTGACCGCCGGCGCGCTGATCGCCGCCCCACTGCTCATCGTCGCCGCCCCCGCTACCGCGGCCACCTCGGTGTGGGACAAGGTCGCGATGTGCGAGGCCAGCGGACGCTGGGACATCAACACCGGCAACGGCTACTACGGCGGCCTTCAGTTCAGCCCGAGCACCTGGAAGGGCTACGGCGGACTCACCTACGCCAAGCAGGCCAACCTCGCGACCCGGTTGCAGCAGATCAAGATCGGCCAGAAGACGCTGGCCGCTCAAGGCCCTGGCGCCTGGCCGACATGCTCGAAGAAGGCCGGGCTGACCCGGGCGAACGGCGCGGCCGACGACGGCACCGGTTCCACTCCCACCTCGACCACACCCAAACCCATGCCGACGCCTGAGCCCAAGCCGAAGCCGACTCCCCCGAAGCCGATGCCGAAGCCCAAGAAGACCGTCCTCGACTACACAGTCGTGTCCGGCGACACCCTCCGACGGATTGCGTACAAGGAGAAGGTGGCCGGCGGCTGGAAGGTCGTGTGGAAGAAGAACACGACGCGCGTGCCGAACCCCGACAGCATCTACGTCGGACAGAAGCTGGACGTCAAGTAGCACGACTTTCCGTCTCCTCGTCAGGGCATCCCTTGTTAGCGTCCAGGCATGCCTTCGACGTCACGACCCGATGACAAGCCGACACGCTTCCTCGACCTCCACCACGGCGACGGGCCGCTGCTGCTCCCGAATCCCTGGGACGTGGGGTCGGCCCGGATCCTCGCCGGGGTCGGATACGACGCGCTTGCGACGACGAGCAGCGGGTTCGCCGCGACGCTCGGACGCCTCGACGGCTCGGTAAGCCGCGCCGAGGCACTCGCCCATGCGGCGACGATCGTCGCGGCCACTCCGCTGCCGGTGTCGGCCGACCTCGAGAACGGATTCGGCGACGAGCCCGACACGGTTGCCCGCACTGTCGGGGACGCGATGGCGATCGGTCTGGCCGGCTGCTCGATCGAGGACTACAGCGGCAACGATGACCGCCCGATCTACGGCCGAAGCCTGGCGACCGAACGGATCGCCGCGGCGGCGGCCGTCGCGCACGCAGGACCGGACCGGATCGTCCTGACCGCACGGGCGGAGAACCACCTGCACGGCCGCCACGACCTCGCCGACACGATCGGACGCCTCCAGGACTTCCAGGAGGCCGGCGCCGACGTGCTGTATGCACCGGGTGTCACCAGCAGGTCCGACATCGCCTCGATCCTGGCGTCCATCGACCGTCCGGTGAACGTGCTGCTCCTCGCCGGCGGACCGACCGTGGCCGAGCTCGCCGAGCTCGGCGTGCATCGCATCTCGCTCGGCGGCGCACTCGCCTTCGCCGCCCTCGGCGGGCTGGTCGAGGCGGCACGCGACCTCCGCGAGCAGGGCATCGCGTCCTTCTATGCCCGAACAAAGCTAGGCCGGGAGGCCGCCATCGCAGCCTTCACCCGGTGAGGTCGCGGACGGACACAAGGATTCGCTCGGCGCGCTCACCGGTGCACCGGTGATGACGAAGCGGTGCACGTTCGCCGCCAGGATGCGGTGCCCCCGGCAGGATTCGAACCTGCGCGCACGGCTCCGGAGGCCGATGCTCTATCCCCTGAGCTACGGGGGCTCGGGCGCGGGAAACCATAGCAGTCCGCCACGTTCGCCCAGGAAAGGTCGCCATGCACGCCAAAGCCGAGCGGATCGCTGCGCTGCTCGAATCTGCGGGCCTCGAGCCCACCGTCCGGGAGCTGCCCGACAGCACCCGAACCGCGGTAGAAGCGGCCGACGCGATCGGGACGACGGTCGCCCAGATCGCCAAGTCATTGATCTTCGTGACGCCCTCCGGGACCGACGGGCTGGACCGGGTCGTGCTGGTGGTGGCCTCCGGGATCAACCGCGTCGACGTGGCGAAAGTCGAGGGAATCGTCGGCGCACCGATCCACCGGCCGGATGCCAGAACGGTCAAGTTGCTCACCGGGTACTCGATCGGCGGCGTCCCGCCCTTCGCGCACCTCACCGAACCGACGACGATCCTCGACGCGGATCTGATGGAGTTCGACGAGATCTGGGCCGCCGCGGGCACGCCGAACGCGGTGTTCCGATTGACCCCGGCCGAGCTCGAGATGCTCAGCGGCGGAACGATCGACGACATCAAGGCCTAGCGTCAGCCGTCGGTCGCGACGACCATCCGCCGGATCGGCACCCGGGACGAATCCGGCGCCAGCGGCCAGGACAGGTCCCGGCCGGGAGTGACCGAGCCGAGCACGACGGGCCGGGACGCTCCCGTGTAGGTAGGGCTGGCACCGGCGATGCCGTGCCACGTCAGCCAGCCGAGCATGGCGAACAGCAGCGCCTCCTTCGTGTCCGGATCCACTCCGAGCTGGTCGTAGGTCAGCACGCTGACATCATCGAGGAGTTCGCGGATCCTCCGCATCACCAGCGGATTCCGCACCCCGCCTCCCGCGAAGACGGCAACGTCTGCGTTCGCGTCGAGCACCGCCCGGACGACAGTGCGGGCAGTGAGCTCGGCCAACGTCGCCAGCTGGTCGACGACCCCCAGCATGAGCAGACCCGGTATCCGGTCGAGGTAGCCGGATTGGAACAGCTCCTTACCGGTGCTCTTCGGTGCGGGACGTGCGTAGTACGGCTCGGCCAGCAGATCGGCGAGCACGGCGACGTCGACACGACCCGCGGACGCGCGCATGCCGTCGGCGTCGAACCGCACGACCCCGTCGGTCGCTCGAACGACCGCTGCGTCGAGGAGTGCGTTCGCCGGGCCGGTGTCATACCCTGCCCCGGGCCGCCCGTCCACGGCGGGCACGCTGATGTTGGCGATGCCGCCGAGGTTCACCGCGACCGGCCGATCGCCGACACCGGCCAACAGCCACTCGTCCATCAACGCCACCAGCGGTGCACCCTGTCCACCGGCGGCGATGTCGGCCGATCGGAGATCCGACACGACCGGCAGCCCGGTCCGTGCCGCCAGCCAGGCCGGCTGCGCCAGCTGGAGCCCTCCGCGCGCTGAACCGTCCGCGCCGATCCAGTGGAAGACGGTCTGACCGTGCGAGCACACCAGGTCGGCGCCGCCGGCGTCGGTGATCACCGCAACGGCGGCGTCGGCGAAGAACTGGCCCAGCCTCGTGTCGAGCTCGCAGACGGTGTCCATGCCGACGTGTGCCGGCGGAAGCGCGGACACCAGCAGGGCACGCAGATCGGCCGGGTAGGGCAGCCCGCCGGTGCCGAGCATCCGCGCATGCAGGGTGTCGCCACGCTGCTCGAAGTCGGCGACCGCCACGTCGACGGCGTCGTGCGAGGTCCCGCTGATCAGCCCGGCGACCTTCACGGCACGTCGACGCCGAACTGGTCGAGCACCTCACGAAGGCGTCCCGACGCGGCGGTCAGCGCAGACCGCGCATCTTCCACCCCGAGCCCGGTCAGACCCGCCGCGATCGCTGTTTTCGTCTCTCCACCGGCATGGTCGAACAGCTCGCGGGCGGCGGCGGTCTCGAGGCCGGTGGCCAGACCCACTATGCGGACCGCGCGTGCACGCAGCTTCGCGTTGCTGGTGCGGACGTCGACCATCAGGTTGCCCAGGGTTTTGCCCAGCCTGACCATCGTGATCGTCGAGAGCATGTTCAGGACGAGTTTCTGCGCGGTCCCCGCGCGCAGCCTCGTCGATCCGCTGATGATCTCGGAACCGGTGACCACTTCGATGGGGAATTGCACGAGGGCCGCGAGCTCGGAGCCGGACGTGTTGACGATCGCAGCGGTGACCGCGCCCCGCCGTCGTGCGGCCGACACCGCCCCGAGGACATAGGGAGTGCGACCGCTCGCGCTGATCCCGACCACGGTGTCGGTGCCACCGACGGCCAACTCGTCCATCAGTGCGGCGCCTGCGACGTCGTCGTCCTCGGCTCCCTCGATGGCATCGGTGACGGCGCCGGGACCGCCGGCGATATGGCCCTGCACCTGACCCTCGGGGCTGTCGAAGGTCGGCGGGCACTCGGACGCGTCGAGCACCCCGAGTCGCCCCGGCGTGCCGGCACCGACGTAGACGAGCCGACCGCCGGCCACGAGTCCGGCGGTGATCGCGTCGATGGCCGCCGTGATCTGCGGGAGCGCGTGCCCGACCAGGGCTGGCACGGTCGCGTCGGCGGCATTCATCATCGCCGCGAGATCGGCGGTCCCAAGCCGGTCGAGATCGCGACCACCATGATCGGCCGCCTCGGACTCGAGCCGGTCGAGGTCGAGAAAACGACTGCCGGCGGAAACATCGGAGCTGGACACGGCCTTCAGATTAATCACAGCTGCCGCACCGTCCGACGCCCCGCGCCGCAGTCGTCCTCCCGGACGTGGGTGACAGCCGCCGGCAGCGCTACGTTGGTCGCGATGTCTGACACGACGAGCCCTCCACGTCCCTGGTCACTGGCCGCGCTCCTCGACGGCTACGTGAGTGCACCGCACCCCCCTACTCCGGGGGTCGTGGCGGTGATCGTGGTCGACGGAGTGGTGGTCGAGTCCGCCGTCGCGGGTCAGAGCCTGCGATACGCGGACCGGAGTGGACGGCTCCTCCCGGCGGAGGAGCGCGAACCCCTGCATCCCGACGACCTGTTCGACCTCGCGTCGGTCACGAAGCTGTTCTCCACGATCACGCTCCTGCGTCTGGTCGACGCCGGCGTCATCGACCTCGACGGTCCCCTGCACGCGTTCCTCCCGAGTTACCAGTCCGGCGACAAGAACCAGATCACCCTGCGCCATCTGCTCACGCACACGTCCGGGCTGCCGGCGATCGCCCGGCTGTGGGAGGTCGGCGGTGACCGCAACGACCGGATCACCGCACTGCTCGAGATACCCCTGGAGGCGACGCCGGGTGCGCGATTCGCCTACTCCTGCGTGGGGTTCATGACCGCGATGGCGCTGGCGGAGACCGCCACCGGGCAGCGTTTCGACGCACTCGTCCAGGCTCACGTCACCGGCCCGCTCAAGCTCACCGAGACCCTCTACAACCCGTTGCTCCACGGCATCGACATCCACCGCACCGCGGCGACCGAGTTCGACGACGAGTACCGGCGCCGTCTCGTTCGCGGCGAAGTCCACGACGAGAACGCGTTCAGCCTCGACGGCATCTCGGCCAACGCCGGCTTGTTCTCCACCGCCGCGGATCTCGCACGCTTCGGTGAGGCGGTCCGGACCAACGGCTCCGACGACCTGCCCCGGCTACTCGACCCGAGAACACACGTGGCGATGCTTTCCGACCAGCTACCGCCCTCACTCGATCCCGGCTTCCGCCACGGCCTCGGCTGGCGGCTCGGCGACGTCAACACCACCGGCCCGCTCTCGGGTCGCGGCGCAATCTCCCACAGCGGTTTCACCGGCACGTCACTCGTGGTCCATCCTGCGTCCGGGCTGACCGTCGTCGTCCTGGCGAACCGTGTGCACCCCGGACGTGAGTGGAGCGAGATGGGCGGGCTCCGGCAGGCGGTCGTGACCTACGCGCTCCAGGTCGTCGCCGAGAGTACGGCGTCACCGGCATCGGGCGCGTCCGCTGTGTCAGCGACCGCGGAGGCAGCGCCGGAGCCGCTGCGTCGACGCACGGCCCGTGTCCTCCTCCGCGATTCCCACGGGGCGGTCCTGCTGCTGCACGGGCACAACATCACCTCGCCCGAGACGACCTTCTGGTTCACCCCTGGCGGCGGCATCGAAGACGGTGAGGATGCACGCGATGCCGTGGTCCGGGAAGTGCGGGAGGAGACCGGGCTGCGGGTCGAGCCGGCGGCGTTGACCGGGCCGGTGCACACCGACGTCGCCGAATTCGTCTTCGACGGCGTCGAGTTCGTGCAGGAGCAGGAGTACTACCTGCTCGACGTGCCCCGGTTCAGCCCGACGTCGGAGGGCTTCGACGAGATCGAGCACGCCAGCGTGATCGGCTCGGACTGGTGGTCGCCGACACCCGATGGCATGTTCGACGGTCAGCTGGTCTGGCCGCGCGACCTCGCAGACGTGCTCGCCCGCATCGACAGCTAGAACTTCATCGCACCGGCGGCGAGGTCGGCGATGAAATTGCGTGCGCCGATGACGAAGACAACCAGGAGCGGGATCGTCGCCATCAGCGCACCCGCCATGATCGCGGCGTAGTCCGACGTGTACAGCCCGTTCAGTTGCTGGAGCGCGACCTGCAGGGTGATGTGGGTGGGGTTGTCGAGCACGATCAGCGGCCACAGGTAGTCGTTCCACGACCCGATGAAGGTGAAGATGCCGAGGAACGCCAACCCCGGCCGCAGAACCGGGAGGCCGACGGTGAGATAGGTGCGGAAGAAGCCGGCGCCGTCGACGGTGGCCGCGTCGATCAACTCGTCCGCCACCGCACCTTGGGCGTACTGACGCATCCAGAAGATCCCGAACGCGTTCGCCGCAGCAGGCACGATGAGCGCTTTGATGGACCCGACCCAGCCGAGGTGCGCCATGATCACGAACTGCGGGACCAGCGCGAGCTGAGCCGGAATCATGAACGTGGCAAGAATTGCGGCGAACAGGACCTTCTTCCCCGGGAAGTCGTACTTCGCGAACGTGAACGCAGCAAGGGAGTCGAAGAACAGCACCAGCACCGTCGTCGCCAGTGCCGTCACCAGTGACAACCACGCCGAGGAGAAGAACGGCACGCCGTCGAGCACCGTCTTGATGTTCTGCAGTAGGTAGTCGCCCGGCACGAGCTTCGGTGGGTAGGTGAGGATGTCTGCGGTCCGGTTGCTCGCCATCACGAACATCCAGTAGAACGGGAAGATCGAGACCAGCACGCCGATGACGAGAACAGCGTGCCCCAGCACGCGTTTCACCGCCTGACCGCGCGGACGCGGGCTGGGTGGACGCGAATCGGTCGGCCGTGTCAGCGCCTCTGCGCCCAACGTCGGAGCCATCTGACTAGCCACGTCGCAACCGCCTTCCCACACGCCGTCGAGACACGGTCGGGTCGCCGCCACCGGACAGCAGCCGCCAGTTGATCACCGAGAACACCAGGATCAACAGGAAGAGCGCCCAGGCCACCGCCGCGCCGTAGCCGAACTGGTTGTTCACGAAAGCGTGGTTGTAGAGATAGAGAACGATCGTCTGGCCGGCCTTGTCCGGGCCGCCGGTGTCACCCAGTAGCACCTGCGGCTCGGTGAAGGTCTGCAAGCCGCCGATCGTGGACGTGATGACGGTGAACAGGATGACCGGGCGCAGCATCGGGATGGTCACTCGCAGGAACGTCTGGATGGTGCTCGCACCGTCGACCTTGGCCGCCTCGTACACGTCGCTCGGAATCGCCTGCAGACCGGCCAGGTAGATGATTGCGTTGTAGCCGACCCACCGCCAGCTGATCATCGTCGCGACGGAGACCTTGATCCACCACGGGTTCGTCAACCAAGGCACGCCACTCGCGTGCAGCCACTGCAGGGCAGAGTTCAACAGCCCGGCCTGGGCTGCGAACAGCGACCCGAACACGATGGCCATCGCCACCATCGAGGTGATGTTCGGAACGAAATAGGCGATCCGGTAGAAGCCCTTGTACCGCACCGTCGAGTGCAACGCGAAGGCCAGCACCAGTGCGAGCACGAGCATCGGCACCGTGTTGAAGACCCAGATGATCAGGGTCGTCGCGATGCTGTGCCAGAAGTCCGGGTCGGTGAACAGGTAACGGTACTGCGCGAAACCGACGAACTTCATCGCGCCGATGCCGTCCCATTCGTGGAACGAGATGTAGATCGAGAAGATGATCGGCGCAAGTCCGAAGACGAGGAACAGGATGAAATACGGCGAGATGGCGACGTACTGGCGCCAGGACTGCTTGGCGGTGAGAGCGCGTGGCATCAGGACACTCCGATCCGGCCGAGTTCGCGCTTGGCCGAAGCCATCGCGTCCTTCCATGCCTGGCTCGGGGACTTCCCGGTGGCCTCGACGTTCACGAGTTCGTCCTGGATCGGGGTACTGACGAGGGAGTCGTAGGGGCTGTAGTAGCTCAGTGGTACTCCCTTGGCGGCGTCGGCGAACACCTCGAGGATCGGCTGGCCCCCGAAGAAGTCGTAGGGCTTGGAGATCGCCTTGTCGGCCAGTGCGTCGTACCGGCTCGGGAACAGGAACATCTGCGACAGGTTCGCGACCTCGTTGTCCTTGTTCTCGAGGAAGGTGATGAACTTCCATGCTGCCTCGGGGTTCTTGCAGTACTTCGAGATGGCTACGAACGAACCCCCGTAGTTGCCCGGGCCTGCCGGCGCCGGGCAGATGCGCCAGTTGCCCTTCGTGCCGGGCGCGAGTTGCTCGGGCCCAGCGACCACCCACCACACCGCATTGACCTGAGCGACCTGCTTCCCATTGGAGAGAAGAGCCGTCTGGTCGGTGGACTGCTGGGCGTTCCCGGAGATCCCGGCCTCGAATGCCTTGATGCAGATGTCCCAGGCGTTCTGTACGTGCGCCTCGGTGTAGATGGGGTGGCCCGCGGCATCCACATACTGCTTGGGACTCTGGGCCATCACCTGGATGAACATGGCCGACAGCGTGGGTGTCACGACGCTGCCCTTGACGGCCTTCTTGATCTCGGTTCCGAACGCGATGAAGTCCGCCCAGCTGCCGGTCTCCTTCGCCACCGTGTCCGGCTCGTGCGGCAGCCCGGCCTTCGCCAGCAGGTCGTTGCGAAAAAACGTTGCCGTCGGGCCGGTGTCCATCGGGAAGCCGACCATGCGTCCGGCCGGGTTCACGCCGAAGTTCCACTTGAAGGGCAGGAAGTCCTTCTGTGTGTCTTTCGCGCCGAGGGTGTACAGGTCGACGAACTGGCTGGCATTCGGGAAGTAGGTCGCGATGTCGGAGTTGATGAACGTGAGGTCGGGAACGTGCGTCCGTCCGGCCAGCGTGATGAGGAGCTTCGACCTGAAGTCGCCGCCGATGACGTTGGGTGTGAGCGTCGCACCGCCCGCTTCGGGAATCCCCTTCGACAACGGCGCGAGCATCTCGGGGCTACAGGAGTTCTTCCAGAGCCAAAGCGAGAGACCCTTCGCATTGTTGGTGTCGGTGCCACAGCCCACCGCGCCCACACTCAGACCCGCGAGCGCCGCCGCCTGAAGCAACCGGCGCCGTGACAACAACGGCGAGACGATGGTGTGCGCGCTGACAGCGCTACCGCCTGATGGTTCGCTCACAACACTCGTCCCCTCGCCTGCCCCATGCATCCCGACCGGCACGACCGGTGCGCGTCGCACCTGCGTTTTCCCAGGTCAGGCTGGCACCCGTCGATGGCCACCGGACCCGCGGCATCCAGCATTCGTCCGCTACGGGCCAGCTTTCACGGCCGCCGCAACGACGTGGGAGAACCCGACGTCGGGTTCTCCGGCGAAATGCTCGCGCTCGCCCCCGCCGGGGTTTAGGTTGTCTGCGCAATACCGACGACCCAGCAATGCGGAGGGATCCAGATGACCCAGATCCAAGCAGCCGGCCCGCCTGACGACCTCTCACACCAGGCTCCCGGGAAAGGGCCGGGATCGGGCGGGATGCGACCCGCCCGGGTTGTCGCGGGGGTGCTTCTCCTTACCGGCATCGTGCTCCCGCTGTGGGTGCGCAGCTATGCACGGGAAACCCCGAGGCTGTGGGGCTTTCCCTTCTTCTACTGGTATCAGCTCGCCTGGGTGTTCCTCGCCGCGCTGCTCGTCGGGAGCGCATTCATCCTCGTGACGCGTGACGAGCGCATCCACCGCGTCGAACTCACCGGCGGCGCCGTCCTGCCTGAGCACGACGCACTCGACTCACCCGACGACGGCGCGGGACGGCCGGCATGACCCGCCACATCGACGGCGTCGCCCTTACCGTCCTGATCGTCATCTTCGTCGCCGTCACCGCGATGGGATTCTGGGCCTCGCGCTGGCGCCGTGGAAACGATCTCGACTCGCTCGACGAGTGGGGGCTCGGCGGCCGCAACTTCGGCTCCTGGGTCACCTGGTTCCTCGTCGGCGGCGACATCTACACCGCCTACACGTTCATCGCGGTCCCAGCGGCGATGTTCGCCACGGGCGCGGTATCGGGCTTCTTCGCGGTGCCGTACACGATCGTGCTGTATCCGCTGATCTTCTTCTTCATCGGTCGCCTGTGGTCGGTCGCGCACGTTCACGGCTATGTGACACCGGCCGACTTCGCCACCGGCCGTTACGGCAGCCGCGGGCTCGGGCTCGCGATCGCGGTCACCGGCATCCTCGCCACGATGCCCTACATCGCACTCCAGCTCGTCGGCATGCAGGCCGTACTCGAGGTGATCGGGCTCGGCGGCGCGGGCAGCGTGCTCGCCAAGGACGCCCCGCTGCTCATCGCCTTCGCCGTCCTCGCCGCCTACACCTATTCCTCCGGTCTGCGGGCGCCCGCCGTCATCGCATTCGTCAAGGACGCGCTGATCTACCTGGTGATCGCGGTCGCTGTCATCTACCTCCCGCACAAGTTCGGCGGCTGGCACGCAATCTTCGGGGCGGCCCAGCAGAAGATGGCCACTCCGTCCGCGGTCACCGGCAAGGCGACAGGTGTCTTCATCCCGACGTCGACGAGCTTCGCGGCGTACTGGACGCTGGCCCTGGGATCGGCGATGGCCCTGTTCATGTATCCGCACTCGGTCACGGCGACGCTGGCGGCCAAGAACCGCAACGTTCCCCGGCGCAATGCCGTCTTCCTTCCGGCCTACTCGCTGCTGCTCGGGCTGCTGGCGCTGCTCGGGTTCATCGCGATCAAGGCCGGTACGAAACCGATCGGGCTCGACGGCAAGCCGAACCCGCAGCTCGCGATACCACAGCTGTTCTCCGACTCCTTCCCGAGCTGGTTCGCCGGGATCGCCTTCGCCGCCATCGCGGTCGGTGCCCTCGTGCCGGCGGCGATCATGTCCATCGCCGCCGCCAACCTGTTCACCCGCAACATCTACCGCGCCTACTTCGTCCGCGACGCCGCACCCGCGCGGGAAGCCAAGGTCAGCAAGCTCGTCTCCCTGGTCGTGAAGCTCGGGGCTCTGGGCTTCGTCCTGCTCCTCGACAAACAGAACGCGCTGAACTTCCAGTTGCTCGGCGGGATCTGGATCCTGCAGACGTTCCCGACCATCGTGTTCGGGCTGTTCACCCGCTGGTTCAGCAAGTGGGCGCTGCTCGCCGGCTGGGCGGTGGGAATGGTGTACGGAACCCTCACCGCCTACAACGTCGTCAACCCGACGACCAGAAAACACTTCGGCGGATCGATCACGACGATCCCGTTCTTCGGCACCACGACGGGCTACATCGGGCTCACCGCCTTCGTCCTCAACGCCGTCATCGCCGTGGCTCTGACGCTGATCCTGCGTGCGGCGATGCTGCGAGACCGCGCCGACGAGACCAGCGCGGCCGACTACTTCGTCGACCGGGCGCCGGCGGTGGCGGCCGCGGAATCCAGACCGCGGGCGGGTGACGCCGGGAGTGCGACGGCACCGGCGAGCTAAGGTGGGCCGACGTCCGCCCAGACCCCGGGCGGACGCGGCGACGCGGCCGGCGCACATCCGTGTCAGCGGCGTCGCACGGCGACAGCGGTAGACGAAAGAGGCGCAGAGCCCGGTGGAGACCCAGGACACCTTCGGTGCCAACGAGTGGCTCGTCGAGGAAATGTACGAGCGGTATCGACAGGACCCGAACTCGGTCGACAAGGCCTGGTGGAGGGTATTCGCCGAACGCGACGCGAACAACGCGAACGGCGGCACGAGCAACGGCACCGCGAAGGCGGCCGCGGCTGCGCCGCCGGCGACTCCGGCTGCGGCCGCGGCTGCGCCGCCAGCAACCCCAGCGCGTTCGTCGGCGACTCCGGTAGCCGAATCCGCGGTCCGCACCGAACACGTCGAGCCGTCCGCCGCCACCGCCAAGCCGTCCGCGCGTACGCCGGAGCCCTCGGTGGCACCGGTGAAGCCGCAGCCGACGTCGGTTCAGACGACGTCGAAGCCGCCCGCCGAAGCGACGACCACGCGACCGACGCCGGCCGATCCGCTGCGAACGCCTGACAAGATCAAGCCGATCTCGGACTCCGAGCCGACTCAGAAGGTCCTCCGCGGCGCGGCAGCCCGTACGGCCAGCAACATGGACCTCAGCCTCAGCATGCCCACCGCGACCAGCGTCCGCGCGGTCCCGGTCAAGGCACTCGCCGACAACCGCATCGTCATCAACAACCACCTGCGCCGCTCCCGCGGCGGCAAGGTCAGCTACACCCACATCATCGGCTACGCGATGGTCAAGGCGCTGCAGTCGATCCCCGAGATGAACAACGGCTTCACCGAGTCCGACGGCAAGCCGACCCTGGTCACTCCCCCGCACGTCAACCTGGGCCTCGCCATCGACATGGCGAAGCCCGATGGCACCCGGACACTGCTCGTCCCGTCGATCAAGAAGTGCGACACCTACGATTTCGCCGGCTTCTGGATGGCGTACGAACAGCTCGTCCGCAAGGCGCGCGACAACAAGCTGACCGTCGAGGACTTCGCCGGCACCACGATCAGCCTGACGAACCCGGGCACCATCGGCACCAACCACTCGGTCCCACGGCTGATGCCCGGCCAGGGCACCATCATCGGCGTCGGTGCCATCGAATACCCGGCGGAGTACCAGGGCACCAGCGAGGACCGTCTCAACGAGATGGGCATCTCCAAGATCCTGACGCTCACCTCCACCTACGACCACCGGATCATCCAGGGCGCCCAGTCGGGCGAGTTCCTACGTCGCCTGCACCAGCTCCTCCTCGGTGAGAACGGCTTCTACGACGAGATCTTCACGTCGCTGCGGATCCCGTACGAGCCGGTCCGCTGGGCCGTCGACCTCCCGACGACCCACGACGACGAGATCGGTAAGCAGGCCCGCGTCGTCGAGCTGATCCACGCGTACCGGGTTCGCGGCCACCTGATGGCCGACACCGACCCGCTCGAGTACAAGGTGCGCACGCACCCCGACCTCGACGTCATCACCCACGGGCTGACGCTCTGGGATCTCGAGCGCGAATTCGCGACCGGCAACTTCGGCGGCGGCAAGACCCGGCTGAAGCTGCGGCAGATCCTCGGCATCCTGCGGGACGCCTACTGCCGAACCATCGGCATCGAGTACATGCACATCCAGGACCCCGAGCAGCGCCGCTGGATCCAGAAGCGCGTCGAGCAGCCGCAGGACCGGCTACCGCGCGAGGAACAGCTCCGCATCCTCGCCAAGCTGAACCAGGCCGAGGCGTTCGAGACGTTCCTGCAGACCAAGTTCGTCGGTCAGCGCCGGTTCTCCCTCGAGGGCGGCGAGTCGACCATCGCCGTGCTCGACGAGATCTGCGACCTCGCCGCCATGCAGGGGATGGACGAGGTCACCCTCGGGATGGCGCACCGCGGCCGGCTCAACGCGCTGGCGAACATCGTCGGCAAGTCGAACGCGCAGATCTTCCGCGAGTTCGAGGGCAACATCGACCCCCGCACGGTGCAGGGTTCCGGCGACGTGAAGTACCACCTGGGCGCCGAGGGCGAGTTCGTCGGCCAGCACGGCGACCGGATCAAGGTCAGCATGGCCGCGAACCCGAGCCACCTCGAGGCCGTCGACCCGGTTCTCGAAGGAATCGCCCGGGCCAAACAGGACATCCTCAACAAGGGTGCCGCCTACCCGGTCCTGCCGGTCCTCGTGCACGGTGACGCCGCGTTCGCCGGCCAGGGCGTGGTCGCGGAGACGCTCAACCTGTCCCAGCTGCGCGGCTACCGCACCGGCGGCACGATCCACATCGTCGTCAACAACCAGGTCGGCTTCACCACCTCGCCGTCCGCCTCACGGTCGTCGATCTACTGCACCGACGTCGCCAGGATGGTGCAGGCCCCGATCTTCCACGTGAACGGCGACGACCCGGAGGCGTGCATCCGAGTCGCCCGGCTGGCCTACGAGTTCCGCCACGACTTCAACAAAGACGTCGTCATCGACCTCGTCTGCTACCGCCGTCGCGGCCACAACGAGGGCGACGACCCGAGCTTCACCCAGCCGCTGATGTATGACCTGATCGAGGCTAAGCGCAGCATCCGCAAGCTCTACACGGAGGCGCTCGTCGGCCGCGGGGACATCACCATCACCGAAGCCGAGCAGGCGCTGCGCGACTACAACGCCCGGCTCGAACGGGTGTTCGCCGAGGTCCGCGCCGCCAAGTCCGCTCCGTCCGACCCGTATTTCCGGGCACCGGACTACCCGGAGAAGCCGGAGGGCAAGACCGTCACCGCGGTCACACCGGAGGTGCTGAAGCGAATCGCCGACGCGCACGTCACCTATCCGCAGGGCTTCACCGTGCACCCGAAGGTGGCTCCGCAGCTCGAGCGCCGCTCGAACAGCATCAGCGCGGGCGGCATCGACTGGGGCACCGGCGAGATCCTCGCGTTCGGGTCGCTGCTGATGGACGGACGACCGGTCCGGCTCGCCGGCCAGGACACCCGCCGCGGCACGTTCGTCCAGCGGTTCGCCACGATCGTCGACCGCAAGACCGGCGCCGAGTACACGCCGCTCTCGCACCTGAGCGACGACCAGGCGAACTTCCATGTCTACGACTCGCTGCTCTCGGAGTACGCGGCGATGGGCTTCGAGTACGGCTACTCGGTCGCCCGGCCCGATGCGCTGGTCCTCTGGGAGGCACAGTTCGGCGACTTCACCAACGGCGCGCAGATCATCGTCGACGAGTTCATCTCCTCCGCCGAGGCGAAATGGGGTCAGCGCTCCGGTGTCGTCCTGCTCCTCCCGCACGGGTACGAGGGACTCGGTCCCGACCACTCGTCCGCGCGGATCGAGCGGTTCCTGCAACTCGCTGTCGGTGACGCGATGGCGGCGGCCCAGCCGTCGACCCCGGCCAGCTACTTCCACCTGCTCCGCGCGCACGCGCTGGGTGAACGGCACCGTCCGCTGATCGTGTTCACGCCCAAGTCGATGCTGCGGAGCAAGGCCGCGGTGTCGAGCCCGGACGAGTTCACCAGCGGCGCGTTCCAGCCGGTGATCCCCGATACGGCGGTGAACGCCGACTCGGTGACCAGCGTGGTGCTGTGCTCGGGCAAGATCGCCTGGGAGCTGCGGGCCGAGCGGACCAAGCGGCGCAAGGACGACGCCACCACCGCCATCGTCACCGTCGAACTGCTCGCACCGACCCCGGTCGACGCGATCAAGGCGGTGATCGAGTCGTTCCCGAACGCGACGCGTATCCGCTGGGTGCAGGACGAGCCGGTCAACCAGGGCGCATGGCCGCACATGTTCTCTCAGCTGGGCAAGACCATCGCGGGCCTCGACGTCGTCTCACGGCCCGCGTCGGCGGCCCCGGCGGTGGGCTCCAACAGCGTGTCCCAGGCAGAGCACGCCGCGCTGATGGACGAGGCGTTCTCGTCCTGACTGCAACGGCCGGCGCGGCGTCACCGGGCGGGATGCACGACGACCTTGCCGAACGTCTGGCCGGCATCCATCGCCGACAGTGCTGCCCCGACGTCGCCCAGCCCGATCACCCGGTCGATCGCCGGGACGATGCCCGCGCGGTCGACGAACGCCGTGACCGCACGCAGCTCGCTGATCGTCCCCATCGTGGTCCCGAGCACCCGCAGGCCGGTGAAGAAGATCCGGTTCAGCTCCGCGTTGCCGGGGACGCCGCCGCTGGTCGCCCCGCAGAGGACGACCCGCCCGCCCGGTCGTAGCGCCTTCAGCGAGTGCGACCAGGTGGCCGCACCGACTGTCTCCATCACCGCGTCGACCCGCTCGGGTAGGCGGGCCCCGATGTCGAACGCGTCGGCGGCGCCGAGCGCGACGGCCCGTGCGCCGCGGGCCGGCGACCGGCTGGTCACCCACATCCGCAAGCCCGCCGCAGCGCCTAGCTGGACGAGCGCGCTCGCCACCCCACCACCGGCGCCCTGGACCAGGACGGTCTCGCCCGGCGTCAGCTCGCCCTGACCGAACAGCATCCGATAGGCCGTGAGCCAGCTCGTCGGCATGCACGCGGCCACCTCCCAGCTCATCGCGACGGGTTTCGCCACGACATTCGCCGGCGGCACCCACACGGTCGGCGCGAGCGTGCCGGGATAGCGTTCCGAGAGCAACGACCGGTCCGGATCGAGCGTCTCGTCGCCGTAGCGTGACGCCGAACCGATGACGGCGTGCACGATCACCTCCGCCCCGTCCACCGTCTCGCCGGCGGCATCGCACCCGAGCACCATCGGCAATCGTTCCGGGCGCAGCCCGACGCCTCGCAGCGACCAGAGGTCGTGGTGATTGAGCGCCGCCGCGCGGACCCGGATCGGCATCCAGTCGGAAGGCACGTCCGGTCGCCCGCCGCCGATCTCACCGACGACCAGGCCGGACAGCGGATCTGCGGGATCAAGGCTCGTGGCGAAGGCGGCGCGCATACCGCGACCTTAGGGTCCTCGGCCCACGCGCGACACCGACGTCGAGTTCGGCAACACCCGGCCTGCTTCACAATCCCGGAACCGATCAATGACACGATGCAGCCACGTCAACGTCGCCGTCCTTTCCTCCACCGGCCCTGCAGCGGCCGGCACTGCCGCACCAGGAGACGCCAATGAATGCCCCCACCCGCGCGGCCCGACGCCTCGGCGTCGCCGCTTGTGCCACCCTGCTGGTCCTCGCCGCCGCGGCCTGCGGCTCGAGCGGCACCGGCAGCGGCAAGACTTCCGCGACCGCAACTCCGAACACGAGCGTCGACCCGAGCCTGAAGGCGATGGTCCCGGCCGACGTCGCCGCAGACGGTAAGATCGTCGTCGGCTCCGATGCCACCTACGCCCCGAACGAGTTCATGGACACCGACGGCAAGACCGTGATCGGGATGGACGTCGAGGTCTTCACCGCCGTCGCCGCCAAGTTGGGGCTGACCGCTCAGTTCACCAACGCACCGTTCGACTCGATCATCACCGGCGTCGCGTCCGGCAAGTACGAGGTCGGCGTCTCGTCGTTCACGATCACGAGCGACCGCGAGAAGCAGGCCAATATGATCTCCTACTTCAACGCACCCACCCAGTGGGCGACGAAGAAGGGCAACCCGGCCGCAGTGGACATCAACGCGCCGTGTGGGAAGAAGATCGCGGTCCAGAAGGCCACCGTCCAGGTCAACGACATCCAGACGCGGTCGGCGGCGTGTAAGAAGGCGGGCAAGCCCGAGGTGACGATCGACCAGTACCAGGGCCAGGACGAGGCGACGGCGAGTGTCGTATCCGGCAAGGACGAAGCGATGCTGGCCGACCTGCCGATCAGCGCCTACGCGGTACAGAAGACCGGCGGTTCGCTCGAGATCCTCGGCGACCCGTACGGCGACGGCCCCTACGGGTTCGTCACCGCGAAGAAGGCGACGCAGCTCGCCGACGCCCTCGCTGCAGCCACGAAGGCGATCATCGATGACGGCTCCTACGCCGCGATCATGAAGAAATGGGGCGACGAGAAGGGCGCCATCACCTCTGACAAGGTCAAGGTGAACCCGGCCGAGTGAGTACGCCCGCCTCCCCCTCAGCGCCGTCCGGTGCGGCCCGGGTCGCGCCGGCCCAGATCAAGGCGATCCCCGTCCGGCATCCCTGGCGCTGGGTTCTCGTCGCGATCATCGTGCTGCTGCTCGGCATGTTCGCGCACATGCTCATCACCAACGCGGCGTTCAGCTGGCGGTTCATGGCCGACAACGCGTTGTCTACGCCGGTGCTCAACGGTGTCAGGAACACGTTGTTCCTGACGGTGGTCGCGATGGTGATCGGCGTCGTCCTCGGGATCGTGCTCGCGGTCATGCGGATGTCGGGCAACCCGGTGCTCTCCGCCGTCGCGTGGGCTTACGTGTGGTTCTTCCGGGCGGTGCCACGTGTCGTCCTGCTGGTGCTGTTCGGCAACATCGGAATCCTCTACCAGCGCATCGAACTGGGCGTCCCGTTCGACTTCTGGCTCGAACGGCACCTGGGTTTCGACGCCAACCTGCGTATCTGGGGCGTCGACTCGAACGTCATCTTCACCGCCGTGGTCGCGGCCATCATCGGGCTGGCGCTGTCCGAGGGCGCGTACATGGCCGAGATCGTGCGGGCCGGCATGCTGTCGGTGGCCGGCGGCCAGTCCGAGGCGGCGGCCGCGCTCGGCATGAGCCGGGGCAAGGCGCTGCGGCGGATCGTGCTTCCCCAGGCCATGCGGGTGATCGTGCCGCCGACCGGCAACGAGACGATCGCGATGCTCAAGGACACCGCACTGGTCGCCTACGTCCCGTTCTACGAGTTGTTCTTCCAGCTCTCCAACGTCGGCAACCGCACCTTCCATCCGTTCCCGATGCTCGTCGCCGCGTGTCTGTGGTACCTGGCGATGTCCAGCGTCTTGATGGCGGTGCAGTTCCTGATCGAGCGGCACTACGGCCGCGGCGTCAGGGCCGGCGGCATGATGGCGAACGCACGCGGACGCGGAGGAATCTGATGAGTGCCAACGTGAGTTCGGTCGTACCTCAGGAGTTCCGGCACGAACCGGATCCGATCGTGCGGGCCGAGCAGGTGGGCAAGTCGTTCGGACGCCATCGTGTACTGCGCGGTGTCGACCTGAGCGTCCGGCCCGGCGAGGTGTGCTGCATCGTCGGACCGTCCGGGTCGGGCAAGTCCACCTTCCTGCGCTGCGTCAACCACCTGGAGAAGATCAACGAGGGCCGGTTGTGGGTCGAGGGCCGGCTCGTCGGCTACAAGCAGGTGGGTTCGAAGCTGCACGAACTACCGGGGAAACAGATCGCCGAGCAGCGCCGCACGATCGGCATGGTGTTCCAGCAGTTCAACCTGTTCGGTCATCGGACCGCGCTGCAGAACGTCACCGAGGCGCCCACGCAGGTGGCCCGCGTGCGTCGTAGGCAGGCCCGGGACGACGCGATGGGACTGCTCGAGCGGGTCGGTCTCGCCGCTCACGCCGACAAGTATCCGGGTCAGCTCTCGGGTGGACAGCAGCAGCGCGTGGCCATCGCGCGGGCACTGGCCATGAAGCCGACCCTGATGCTATTCGACGAACCGACGTCAGCCCTGGATCCCGAGCTCGTCGGCGACGTGCTCGATGTGATGAAGGGCCTCGCGAACGACGGCATGACGATGATCGTGGTGACCCACGAGATGGGCTTCGCCCGCGAGGTCGGTGACTCGCTCGTGTTCTTCGACCACGGCCAGGTCGTTGAACGCGGCACGCCCCGGCAGGTACTCACGAATCCGCAGGAAGCGCGGACGAAGGAGTTCCTCAGCCGCGTCCTCTAGCCGTTCCGCCCGGTCGCTTCCGGGTCGGGGCTCTTCCGATCCCGATCGCCGGCCGGTTCCGCGTCGTCGGCACCGACGAAGGCGAGGGTCGACGGCGGTAGGAACAGGAGCACACCGGTCACGACGGCCAGGACGATCAGCACGGACACGACGACCACCCACGGGAGCTGGACGCTGACCGCGACCAGTAGGAGCTGCGTCACTGCCATCGGCGCACGGCTCCAGCGGGCGGCCCGCAGCACGCCCCGTCCGGCGAACACCACTCCCGCACCGAAGAGTGCGAGCAGGCCGGCGGCACCCCAGGCCGTGACAGCCTCGACCGTCGGGTTGCGGAGGATCCCGACGACGAGCCACCCGGTGACCACGATGATGCCGAGACCCTCGACGACGCCGAGCGCCCCCGCCAGGATCAACGTCGGCGGAACCGGACCGCGCTCACGCGGGTGCGGCACAGGCGGGACGGACGGCACGCGGCGAGCTTACGTCTGACGCTACGAGCCGACGGGAAGCGGTGATCAACAAGCGTCGACCGGGCATCGCTGCCCACTTTAAGTCACCAGAAGGGCAGAGAGGAGCGGCAGTGTTGTGCACTGCACACTGCAAACGGGTTCTCACCTCAGGAGCCGTGTGACAACATAGTGAAACCGTTCACACACCGGCACTCGGAACGTCATGCGCGAGTAACACGCGTCGGCGGCCCGTACGCAGACTGTACGTGATCGGTAGCCGCCGGGTAACCGGCACCTTCCGCAGTGGCGTCCGCGCCCCTGCACACCGCACAACTGAATCGACCTGAATCAAACCTGAGTGAGTTGACCGGCACGCGCGCCCGAAGCTGGGCGTTGTAATCGTGCCGAGGAGTGGAGATCTAGATGGACTGGCGCCACCGCGCCGCCTGCCGCGACGAAGACCCCGAACTGTTCTTCCCCATCGGCAACACCGGCCCCGCGCTGTTGCAGGTGGAGGAGGCCAAGGCGGTCTGCCGTCGTTGCCCGGTGATCGACGAGTGCCTGACCTGGGCGCTCGAATCCGGCCAGGACGCCGGAGTATGGGGAGGCATGAGCGAGGAGGAACGTCGCGCTCTCAAGCGGCGAGCCGCCCGATCGCGGGCACGTAGCCTCTGACCTACCGAATGTCGACGCGTCCGCGTCACCTGCGAGGGCCCCGACACTTCGCGAAGTGTCGGGGCCTTCGCACTTCCGGTGGACCCAGCACTCAGCCCGAGACTCAGCCCGGACTCACTGACGGCGCCACCGTGAATCCGTGTCGAACTCGATGACGGCCTCGGTGCCCGGCCGCGCCGGGTCGTTCGTGCCGTTCACCCGCGCTGCGAGCGTGAACGTGCCGTCCAGTTCAGTCTCGACGAGAGTCTGCACGATCTGCAACCCCAGGCTCGATCTCGCGGTGAGGTCGAACCCGGGGTCGAGTCCCACGCCGTCGTCGACGACGGTGATCCGGAGCCGACGCCCCGACCAAGCGACGGAGACGACCACCTCTCCCGCATCGACGCTTCCGAGACCATGTTCGACGGCGTTCTGCAGCAGTTCGGTCAGGGCCATCGCCAGTGCGGTCGCGGTCTCGGCCTCGAGGTCGCCGACGCTGCCGGCCCGGCCGGTGACGACCGTCGTGTCGGTGGCGGCAACGTCGCCGACCATCATCAGGAGGCGGTCGAGGACGATGTCGAAGTCGGCCTGTTCGTCGAGTGCCTGGCTCAGCAGTTCATGCACGACCGCGATCGATCCGATCCGGCGCTCCGCCTCGCGGAGCGCGTCGGCGGCCACCGGTGAGTCGGTGCGCCGCGCCTGCATCCGCAGCAGTGCCGCCACCGTCTGGAGGTTGTTCTTGACCCGGTGGTGGATCTCGCGGATCGTCGCCTCACGGCTGAGCAGTTCACGTTCGCGGTGGCGTAGGTCGGTCACGTCGCGGATCAACACCATGGCGCCGGTGTGGACACCGTCGGGGACGAGCGGGATCACCCGCATGGCGAGCGTCGCGTTCTGGTTGTCCACCTCGGTCTCGACCGCCGATGCGCCTCGGAGGACACCCGCCAGTGGCCGTTCGACCGGCCGTCGCGACCGGGTGACCAACGACACGGTCACGGCGCCCAGGTCGGCACCGACCAGGTCGGCCGCCCAGCCCAGCCGCCGGTAGGCCGACATCGCGTTCGGGCTGACGTAGCCGACCCGGCCGTTGGCATCCAGGGTGGCGAGCCCGTCACCCACCCGAGGCGATCCGGTGGCGGCGGCACTTGCGTCCGGGTCGGGGAAACGGCCCTGGGCGATCATCCGGGCCAGCTCCCCGGCCATCTGCAGGTAGACCAGCTCGAGCCGGCTCGGCGTGCGGACCGAGAGCAGGTTCGTGCTCCTCGCGATCACGGCGATGACCCGATGGTTCAGCGCCACCGGAATCGTCTCGACCCGGACCGGCACGTCGTCACGCCACTCCGGATCGCCCTCACGGCAGATCCGGCCGGTGGCGAACGCCTGGTCGATCAGCGGACGCAGGCCCTGGGGGACGAAGCCGCCGATCAAGTCGTCGACATAGGCGGTCGTCCCGGTCGTCGGGCGCATCTGGGCACCGGCCCAGTACCCGAGACCGTCCGCATCGGGCAGCCACAGGACAAGGTCGGCGAACGAGAGATCGGCGAGCAGTTGCCAGTCCGAGACGAGCCGGTGCAGCCACGCGATTTCCGCGCCCGTGCGGCTGGTGTGGCTTCGGGCGACGTCGTCGAGAGAAGGCACCCGGGCAGACTATCGGCGTGAGTGACGCGCCGGAGGAGACCGGCCGATCAGTCCTGGCCGGCGGAGTCGACCACGCGAGCGAGCGCTTCGACGACGGCCGGGTCGTACTGCGTGCTGACACTCAGATGCAGCCGTGCCATCGCCTGCAACCGGCGCTGATACGACGGCTCGCCGCCGACGAGGTCGTCGTAGGCGTTCGCGACAGCGACGATCTGCGCATCCCGCCGGATCGCCGACGAGGCCCGTGACCGCGCGTAGGGGACCGCCTGCTCCTCGACGATCTCGGCGACGTCGGCCATCGCGCCGGTCTGCCGGATCACCTCGGCCCCGCTCTTGGCGATCTCGATGCGCTGCTCGTAGGTGGCCAGCAACGTCGCACCGGCCGGGATGCGCTCGGACAGCGACAGCTGGCCCACGTCGTGCATCAACGCGGCCGTCTCGAGCCGCTGCATCCGCCGGCGGCGCAGGCCGAGTTCGGCGCCGATCGCCAGCGACAGCCGCGTCACCCGATCGCTGTGGCCGACCTCGGTGTAACCGGCCACCTCCGCGGCACGGCTCAGGGCCCGGATCGTCTGTGCCTGTTTGCGTTTGACGACCACCGAGTGCCCGATGGCGACGACCGTCAACACCAGCGGCAGTAAGAAGATCGGTCCGGACCAGATGCCGAGCTCCCACGATCCGAGGGCCATCACCGCCGCGGTCGAAGCGGTCGCCGCGCATGCCAGCCAGTGCAGGGTGAACTCGTCTGCGATCCGCGACCAGACCGGCGTGCCGTAGCGGTTCGGCGCGAGTACGCCGAGGATCGCGAGCATCAGCGAGACCGCCACGATCGCCGACACCAGCGCCACGCCGAGCCAGATCTGGGGTGTTTTGGCGAGCGCCGAGCGTATCCAGCTGACATCGACGAACGCATGGGCTCCGCCGACGGCCGTTGCGATCGAGAGTGTCCGGGTGGCCACACAGGTGATCTCCGGGTCGCGCCGACCGGCCGCGTACACGAGCGCCCCGACGATCTGGCCGAGGCCGATCACGGCGATCACCTCGACGGGCGGAATCAGTTCGGCCGTCGGCGCGCTCCGCACCATCGTCAACCCGTAGGCGACGCCGGCGGCTACCGACAGCGGCGCCAGCGCATGCCACGAACCGCCGCCGCGAACCCTCAGTACCTCACCGAAGACGACGAGCAGGCCGTAGACGGTCGCATAACCTGGCTGCACCACCTCGCGCAGAACCACGACCACCCAGCAGGTGATGACCAACCCAACCGCCAACAAGACCAGGGGCGCACCGGGATCACGCAAAGCCCGCCGTAGCCCCCTCATCCGCCGATCCCGGGCGCGCCACGGGCGGCCACCGGGTCGTCGAGGTCGAATGACGGGGCGGCTCCGGCGAGATCGGCTTCGCCGGGCTCCTCCGCAGTCGCAGGGACGAAACGGCCGGATTCGATGAGGTCGACGAACGTCGTCACGAACTCGGGGTCGAACTGGCTACCGCTGCTGTGCCGGAGCTCGGCGACCGCCTCCTCGGTTCCCAGCGGCGCACGGTAGGTGCGTGCGGTCGTCATCGCGTCGTAGGCGTCGGCGACGCCGATGATGCGCGCGACCACCGGGATGTCGTACCCCTCGAGCCCGGACGGGTAGCCGCCACCGTCGAATCGTTCGTGGTGGTGACGGATCCCGGCGACCGCGTCGTCGAGGAAGCCGATCCCGCGGACCACTTCCACACCGCGCAGGGGGTGCAGTCGGAAGGCGGCCAACTCGTCGGTGCTCAAGCCGCTGCTCTTGCGGATCAGGGTGGTCGGGACGGCGATCTTGCCGACGTCGTGGAGCAACCCGGCCGCGGTCGCCATCTCGATGCGTTCCGGCGTCCAGGCGAGCGCCTTCGTGATGGCGCCGACGCTTCCACCAACCCGCTCCCCATGTCCGCGGGTGTAGGGATCCTTCGTCTCGAGTGCCTTCCCCAGCGCTCGCAGCGTCGCCTGGTAAACGCGCTGATCGGCTTCGGACTGCAGGATCGCGAACTGGCCGACGACGAGCGGCAACAGCAGCAGGATCGCGGCCGTCGGGCCGAGTTTGCCTAGCCAGAGCTGGGCGACCATGAACCCGATGAAGCCGAACAGCAGCTGCCCGAAGGTCGACAGGTCCGCGATATGGCGCAGGGTCACCTGGACTCGGATGTGCGCGTCGAGGTACAGCACGCCGGAGAGTGCGAGCAGGTTGACGAAGAAGAGCACGCACATGCCCGCCGCCAAGGCACCGAGGGCCGCCCACAGCCGGACACCGTGCGCGAACAGTGATTCGCGAACCGGGCCACCGAGGGCGACGTAGACCAGACCGCCGGCGAAGACGGCGATCGATGACGCGGCGATGTTGTACAAGCGTTGCAGGAGCGGCATCCCCCGGCTGGGAATGAGGGCCGGCGCCAGTGCCGCAAGCGCGCCATACGCGCCGAGGAGCGGAAACGAGATCACCCCGATGACGCCCGACAACGAGAGCGCTGCGTTTCCAGACGGCCGGACGCGCAGCCGCATCTGCCGGGAGACGACGAAGAGGAAGACCATGAAGAGCTGGATCATCCAGTGATGGGTGCGAACTGCGCAGTACGCCCCGGTGACGGCAGCGAGCAGGCATACGACGACGACGTACCGGCGGACCGGCGGCGCGATCGATGCTTGCGAAGGCAAGACCACCCCTCCTCTGCGCGAGCGCGGCCAACACTCAGCATGAAGACTCTCATACTGGGGCGCAAATGGGACGAATCACGTGTTCATCAGACCTACAGCAACGAGCGGGCCAACGAATGACGCGAGCACTGGTGCCGACACGACGCGCATGTCGCGGTGCGAGCCAAGGATGGCACGCCGCGGGGCACTCACCAAGCGGACCGCCACAATCACTCACAGAATTGTTTAAATATCAACCGGAGGCGTCCAGTTGAACGAGGGCGAACTGAGCGAACAGCGACGGCGCCGATACTCAGCGCCACGAATCGCCGTTTATTACACGTTCTTGCCGACACCGCACGTGACGACCGATTGCCTGGCGGTTCGGGAGCTTTCCGACCGGACGAGCATCGGTACGGTGATCTAGTGCCACCAATCCCAAGTACTACGACGAGCCATCATCCACACCTCCCAGTCTCGATGTCACCCTGCCGACCTGACCGATAGCTTTAGGTGACTTAGTGCCACCAATCCCATGTGCTACGACGAGCCATCAACCACACCTCCTTCTCAACCCAAAGTGGGGAATTCAGATCGAACATTGCCGGCGGACTAGTGCCACCAATCCCATGTGCTACGACGAGCCATCAACCACACCTCCCACCTCTGACGTCACCCTGCCGACCTGACCGATACCCCTGGGCGGCTTAGTGCCACCAATCCCATGTGCTACGACGAGCCATTGACCACACCTCCTCCGATGCTTCGACGATCACCCGTCATAAGCGCTTGTCATTGCATTGTTTTGCGAGTTCCGGCGGACTTTCTGGCCGTGAGCCGGTAAGGTCGTTGCTTACAACTGAATTGCGTCCGGGTGCACTGCGCTCGGACCGATCGAGTGCGAACCCACTACGAGGTCCGTCGATCACGGGCCCGAGGTTCTGACACTTTGGTCGTTTCGTACATTCCGCTTTCGAAGCGTCCGCGCTCGAGGGCGGATGCTTCATGTCCGCGTCGCGTGGCTTGACGGGCACTATCGTCTCTACTTTTCAAGGATTCGTCCAACGCGATATCGGTATAAAGCGGACAAAGTTCTTGAAATATTTGCGATTTTCTCCACCCTCCGCGACGCATGTACACAGTGAGTGACGAAAGTTGCTGACGCTTGCGCGTGTGGGTGATTTGGGTAACTCTGGGCAACCACGAGCGATCTGTGCCGCAGTAGTCCGCCAGTGGACGCGAGTTCGGACGCAGTCCCCCGAGCCCGTAAACTTCCCGGGCCGCTCGTCATCACGGGCGCGCTCGACAGGAGGCGAATCACATGGGTAAGAAGGGCCGCAAGAAGCGCGCTCGGCGCAAGAACGCCGCCAACCACGGCAAGCGTCCCAAC